>JACLAB010000266.1_pt1 | contig 48508 bp, 26 predicted proteins | sample 8027921 | NCBI WGS metagenome assembly JACLAB01 (sample SAMN15725117, study PRJNA655200) | protist metagenome | isolation source: fluorescence activated cell sorting (FACS) single amplified genomes of... | place: USA: West Boothbay Harbor, Gulf of Maine | collected 2000-07-19 | reverse complement strand
AAACGAAGCCATGTCCGGCAAGTCGTCGTCGCTGACTGGAAATGAATCCAGCATAGACGGCTCGGGGACGACTGAAGCGCAGATTTCATCAGGGTCGAAATCTAAGCCAACGAGCTCGGCTAAGGAGCCGACGATGCGGTCGGGGAGGGCGGCAGCGGCGTCGGCGTTGGTCGCCGCCTCAGCCACGAGGGCTTCGACGTCATCCATAGTCGCGACGCCAGTCATGACGAGCGCAGTCATCGCGGCTTTGCCAGCCTTGCCGAACGCCACGTCGGTATCTAATCTATCACCAATAACGAGCGTGCGGGATAAATTAATCCCAGTGTGCTCGCTTAACAAGTCCAACATGAACCCGCTCGGTTTGCCGGCGTAAATTTCTGGCGCCTTGCCGCTCGCCTTGGCCACGGCGTCCACGAGCGCTCCGGCGCCCGGGTACAAACCAGGACCGAATAAATCCGCCGCATCTGGATTCGTCGCGATGAATCTCGCGCCGCGTTGAATCATCAATGACGCATACGCGAGCTTGGCAAACGTAAAAGAAGAATCGCTCCCAACCACCACGGCGCCGACGTCGTCCCCTTCATCCAACCAATCTCTCATCTCTTCCCAATCCTGTGGCGAGCATCGCACGCTGTCATACACCCCAGCCTCAACATCAATGTTTGCCTCTGCTAACTCATCCAAAATCCCTCGTTCACCAATCACGTACACGCTCGGTTTCTTCGCGTCGTCCAACCGTTCGCCATTCGCCCCAAACTCCGCGCCCTCCTCGCTCACCTCATCAAACCCCTTACTTCGCAAATAACACGCCGTCGCATACGCACTGGTATATATCTCATACTTTGACACATTCATACCCAACGCCGCAAACTTCGCCGCGTACTCGGCGCGGCTCTTCGTCGCGTTATTCGTCGCGAAGAACACGCGCGCGCCCGCCGACCGCAGCGTCTCCACCGCCAACTTTGCCCCAGGTATGAGCGTGTTCCCGTGCCATATCACCCCGTCGCAATCGAGCACCACGGCGTCGATGTTCGCGGTGATGTCTGCGAGCAAGCCGTCGGCGTTCGTGACGAGCAGCGACGCGAGGGTTGGCGCGTTCTCTGCGCGCGTGAAAACCTGGCGGCGGCGGCTCGCATCGGGCGCACGGTGCGCGCGCGGTGTGCGCGCGATGGCGCGGGCGAGCGCGCGGCTGGACGCGGGCGACGCGCGGCTGGGCGCGTGTGTGCGCGGTGCAACGTGGCGGGACATGTCGGTCCGGGCGCGCGTCGGCGAATGAGCGATGAGCTGGAGAGAGACATGAGGGCTTACAGCGGCTATGTCGGCGACGTCGAATGCGCGCGACGTCTAAGGGAATTTCGCGCGCGTAGACGTGATTTCGAGCGGATCGCCGACGGTAAGAATCGTGCGCGCGTCCTGTGTGGTGGTACAAATCAAGTTCCAGCCGAAAAACACGGCTTGACGCCAGAATCGATTGGCGGTGTCGAGCGCGGCGCCGCTTCGACGCTGGGACATGTGCTTGGCGAGGGCGTGGGAGACATCGAATGTGCCCGTGTTCGGGTCGATGTTCGGGATGGAACATCGAGAACAGGGTTTGCAGAGTTCGATGTCGGTTTTGTGCGCGATTCGTGCGGTGGCCCAGAGGTCTTCGGCGAATGCGGGGGCGTCGGAGACGACGACGTTGCCGCGGAATCGACGGCCGTCGATATTCGGCGCGCCGGTGGGATCTAATGCTCGCGCACCCGCATTCACGGCGTCGATCGAGGCTTGATTGACGAGAAGCATTGGGAATCCGTCGGATAATGTCGTCGTCGTGCGACGAGATCCGTAGTCTTCGCTCGTTAATCGAGTCACGGCGTCGTCTACGTCCACGCCGTCATCCGAGTCTTGCGCGCCGCCTGGAAAGCCCCCTCGACCAGCCCATCGCACGCATGAATACTGTTTGCCATCATCTAAGAAGGCGCTAAACCACGCACGCGCGTCAGCGCCGACGTCGAGGCACGTGCCGTGCCATTCCCAGCACTCAATATCCACCGGCGTCGACGTCGCTCGCCCGCCCGCGTCCCGAGCGCCGCCCTCGGCGCCGTGCTCACGCACGTCGCACGCAATGACTAAATCATCCATGCCCTCAGCGCTGACGATGACATCGAATTCTTGCACCGACGGGTCCACGAACGCGGTTTCCGGGCTCACGCGCACCGCAAGCGTCGCGAGCTTGGGGTGCGAGCGTTGACTGATGAACACCTTGGTCTCCGCGTCCACGAGCGCGAGCGTGCGGTCGAGCGCCAGTCCGGTGGACGTGAGCGCTATGCGTTCGCACTCAATCCCAGGGAGTGATTTGATGGGGTATGAAATCAACTTTGAGATGGTGGGCATCGCGTGGCACAGTGAGGGTGTCGTGAGTTTATTCCGTCTTTTCGAGGCGTCGGGACTGTTGGTTCCGAATCCTCGCGCTTCGTCTCGCAGGCGTCGCCAGAGGCTCGTTCGCCGCGCCACGTCGTTTGGGACGTACAATTGCTGCGTTGGCCATCGTGCGCGCCGTCGTTCGTACCATGGTGCGGGCGCATGCGGCGAAAATTAAGCCGCATCGAAGCCGAGTGGATGATTTCAAGCCGACGCGCGCGAGAAACCAATCCATGACGAGCGCCGACGTCACGAACACGCGAAATCGTCTCACGGCGATGGCCGTCGCGACGAGTACGACGCGTGCGATCGCGGTTTCGATCGCTGTGAACGCGTCGTACAACCTATAGACGAATGTCGAGCACGTGTGCGCCGCGTCGGCGGCGAATCGAGCCGCAGCCACCGCGCTCGCCGTCGCGCGCTCCACGCGAGTCAGCGCGCTAAATACTGCGTTTGCAAACGAGTCAAAATCACGTGCAAAGTTGACGGTAATCTCGCGTGCATCGCTCGTCGTGCGCTCGAGCGCACGCACGTCCCCGTCGAGCGCTTGCACGAATTTGGCGCTCTCGTCAACGCGCGCGCCCAGCATCCACAACGCCCCCGTAATCGCCTCCGCCCGCGCCTCCGCGTCGTCGTGCATGCGAGAAATTTTCTCTGTCAAACCTTCGAGCGCGCGTGCGGCGCTTTCGGCGCGCCAGAGCGCGACATGGTGCTTACATTCGCGGTCAACCGACGAGAGCTCGTCTAAATACAACGCAAATTCCACCGACCGCTCGAGCACGAACACCGTCGCGCTGTCCACTTGCTCGTCGTCTTCATTCGCGCGCCCACCGAGTGTGCGTAACACGCACCGTTCGCACGCGCCATCGCCATCGATCTCCGCACACGCCGTCGAACGCGCTCGAGCGCCGGCGAGCTCGACGCGACACCGCGCCGAAGCCGACGCCACGCGACACCGCGCATCCGCACTCCTCGCCACCACCGCGCACGCATCCACCGCGCTAGCGATGGATGACGATTCAAGCAGCGTTCCGTGCGCGCGCACGCGGCATCCTTCCGCGTCGCGCGCGCTCGACAGCGCCACCGCACCGCCGTGGTACAGCTGATGGGCATGCATGCTGAAATCACCATCGAGGGCAAAGTCGCCCACCGCATCGGCGCGAACGCCGCCGCACGCGCGCGCGACGACGAGCATAAATAATGTTCGCGCGCATGCGCGCGCGAGACGGGGCATTGGACGCGCGCGAGGCGGTGAATGCGGCGTCGTTCGAACGACTTTTCGTATCCCTTTCCTTTTCGAGTCCCCCCTCTGCTGGTTATGATTGGTCGGTGTCCGTCCGACCGAATTTCCGTTGAAGGGGAACCGCGAGCCGCGGCCATGTTCACACCGCGCCGCGACGCCGCGACGCCCGCGACGCCCGCACGCGCGCGCACACGAACCGCACGCCCACGTTCCACGCCGCTGCGCATGTCGTGACCGCCATGAGCGCGTGTGAGGCGATGCAACGCGGCGGTCCCCGCGTCCGCGCGGACTGGAGCACACATCATCGATGGGCGAGCTCCAACGGCGCTCGCGCGCGCGCCCTCGTGCTTTTCGCGTGTGCGCTGTGCGCATGTGTCGCGACGAGCGCACACGCAGCGGTGTATAACGCGTGCGCGCGCGGATGCCACGCGATGCTCGGGCAAGGGTCGTGCGAGAGCGATGGACGATGCGCGTGCGCGAGCGGCTACGCCGGCGTTGACTGCTCCATCGCGCGCGCGACGCTCACGCCGAGTGCGTACGGGTTAGATTCTGATAGTATATCTCCTGTTCGTGGTCCGTCGTCGGGAGGGACGACGGTGACGATTACTGGGGTTGGGTTTCCTTTCGACGCGAGCGGCGGTTCGCTGGGCGACGGGTTGTCGCACGGCGCGGCGTGTCGATTCGGCGAACGAGGAGCGTTTAATAAGGCGACGTGGACCCCGGCTACGGTGCTGAGCTCGACGTCGTTGACGTGTAGGACGCCGGCGTGGGAGGTGGTGTCGGATTATGCCTCGCTCGTGGCTGAGGTGCAGATTAGTTTTAGCGGCTTTCCCATCGACGGCGCCATCGACTTGGGTGGGATTTACGACTCGTCAACGTGGGACACTGGGTTGGTGTACTTTATGTATTACGATGCGCCAGCCGTGCGCACGGTATCGATTGAAGGCACGAGTATGTCGTCCATCATGCTCACGGGCGAGACGGCGGATGAAAACGCTGCCGTGGTCGCCGTCAGAGGCGGTCCGTTTCTCGCCGGCGCCGGGTTGACGTGTCGATTTGCGGCTTCGAGTGAAACCGCGGCGACGTTCGTGAGTGCGACGAAAATAACGTGTCCAGTGTGCGATGCCGACTCGAATGGATCATGTGGGGCTTATCACGCTCCGTTATCGTGGCTCGCGACATTGCCGACGTCAACCGCGGTGTCGGTGGAATTGAGCATGAATGGCGTCGATTTCCACACCGCGGGGGAACGACTGCATATTCATGGCGTGCCGCATGGAATTTCCCTAACGCACGCGCGAGCGAGTGCGGGCAATGCGGCATATGAGGCGAATGCGGATTCTGGCGCGAGCACGATGACGCTCGATGCGATCACGGTGGATCTGGTGGACGTACACGGCGTCGCCATTGAGGATGATTACGGCGTGGGCGGGACGCGCGGATTTACAATTACTACCACGTTAGATGTCGCTTTAAGCCCGGTAAATTCACCAGCAGTGACGTTGAGTACGTCACCGGCAGTGGTGACGACGACGAACGGACGGGCGACGTTTCAGCTCGTGTTTAGCGCGCCGCTCGTCGTCGGCGATTACCTCGTCCATGTCGTAGGCGAAGATTGCACGGGTAGCGGTTGCGTTTCATTGAGTGCCGGCGCAAATTTTTCGTTTTCCGTTGTCCCAGGAGTGCCTGTTGGATTGGTGAGCTTGCCGGATTCGTCCAATAGCGCACGAGTACCCGCAGATTTGTCGGCGCCGCTTGGCGGCGTCGTCGTATATGTCGTCGACGCCGCGGGCAATCGTTTGAACTTATTCGACGAAGACGCGCATAGCATATCCGTCACCTCTGTCGATGCATCCAACGTTGCACGCGGTACTGGCTCGCAGCTCGGTGGCACGACCACGGTGACGTCCTCACAGGGCGTCGCTTGGTTCACTGATTTAGTGCTCACCAATCCGGGCCCAACTGGGGCGCGCGAGCCATCCGAAACGTCCGTCGTGAATGACCTGACCTACGCAGCGCCGTCGCGAGGCGTTTCGGGTGCGGACGACGTGTATAGATTACTGTTTAGCGCCACGTTCGGTGGCTCGAGCGGGGAAACCCTCGCGGTGTTTACCATGGTGATTGGCCGAGCGAGATATTTAGAAATCGACAATCACGTAGTGGCAACCATGGTGACGAGCTCAACGACGTCGACGATCGCGTCTTCCATCGCATTGAAGCTATACGACGCTGGTAACAATGCCATCACATCGCAAGACGCGGGAATGCAAGTCGAAGTGGGTCCGTACCCGGCGAGTAATTCACCCACCGAGCGCACGTTGACGCCAACGTCCACAGTCATCGAAACGGACACCGCTGGCACTGCGACGTGGACATTTGCTGCAAATTCCATCACTCTTCATAACGAACCCGCGGGGTATTATCGTATTGGCTTCTTTGTCGTCGGCTCTGCGTACATCCAGCCCGCGATACAGCTCATTCAGCTCACACCAGGCACGATTGGGCATCAATGGCGTTACGTGCTCGCCGACGGCGAAGACATTCGGTTCGCCGACGCTTCAACGCCGCTCGGAGATTTAAAAATCTACGTCGGTGATGTCAGTGGAAGCGCACTAGGCGACGCTGATAGATTCGATTCGGCTACGTCGGCGTACAAGGTATGGCGGACGTTTTCGTGCTCGAGCGCGACGTTGACGTTGGTCGGAACGTTGACTGGGGACACGCAAGGCGCCGGCGAAGCGACGCTTTCAGGAATCACGCTCTCGAGCCCAACCTTGGGAGCGCACACGATTTCGTGCGTATCCACAGGGAATACATGGAAGGATGAGCAATTAAACGTCATCGGCACGAGTGCGACGGCGCTGCAGGCGTTAGATATCAACATTGAAGTCACCGCGGGCGCGCCGGTTGGATTTGCCATTACAAGCTCGCCGCGCTTGGCGTACACGCCCTCACTCGGTGTCGTCACCATGAGCACGTTCCGTGACTACTCTGCAGACTTATATGTGCCATTGGATGATTTTACCATGAAGCTGTACGATACGTATTCGAATGAGGTGACGTATGCGTTGAGTAGCGGAGCGACGCGCATCGTCCAGCTCTCGTACGCGTCTGGAGTCGCGAGCGACACATTGAATAAAGTCAGCGACTACCTCACGTTCAACAGCACCGTGTCCACTCGCGATGCATTCATTGTCGTTGATCCGTACGTGGGCACGGGGAATCTTACGCCCGCGTTGAGTGCGGAAAACAGGGCGACATTGAGCGGATTGGCGCTCAAGCGCGCCACCGTCGGTTCACATACGTTTACATTTTCTGTTCCAGCGGACCCGACACTCGCGGCGGTAACGTCCACGATTACTATTACTCTCGGTCGCGCGCATCATTTAGCGGTGCGCGCGCCGTGTGATGATTATTACACGCAAGGCGTGTCGTGTACGGCGTTTAGTACGCTGTCGAGGAGCGGTGCGGGATGCACGTGTACGCAATACACGTCAACAGCATTAGTGGCGCTGACACCGATTCACGTCGTCATCATGGATGGCGGCGATAACGTCGTCGGAGCGAGCTACGAAGCGATATGTCAGCCCGGCGATGCGTCGTGCACGCCAGTGATTGAAGCGGTGTTTGACGTCGCTCGCACAAATCCGTGCGTATTGAGCGGCTCGTCGTGCGCCGCGACGCAACCGACTCGACACACGAAAACCATCACAAGCGGCGCTGCAGAGTTTAGTGACATTGCCTTTCAGCTCCCAAAGGCATCGACGAGCGAGAACAGTGCGATACTCACGTTCAAGTCATTTGGCTTGGTTGACGTGGCGTTGACATATGAAATTTTCCCTGGCTCTGCGACGGCGCTCGACGTCGTCGTTCCGTCCTCCTTTTCAGGCACCGAGGACGGCACTGGATTATATTCTGCCGTGCACACGTTGGTTGGTAAAAGCACCGCGCCGTTCATTGTCAACGTCATTGATGCCGCTGGCAACTCGCTCGGCGCGTACGACACCTCAACGCGTACGGTGACGATTGCCGTTGTCGACAACACGGCGACGATGACTGGAGCGTTGAGCATTTCCACATCCTCTGGTACAGTATCTGCAAACAACTTTTATCTCGCGTCCCCGGTGCGCGGCAATCACGTATTGCGCTTCGCCAGCACAGGATTGACGTCGTTCGACGTCACGGTGAAGATTATTGAAGGCAGGCCGCACGCTGTGAAACACATCACCACTGTAGAGACGATCACGTCCTACGTCTCCGCCGAGTCGGTACAGCTTGGAAAGTTTACCGTACATATGACTGATGCCGGTGGCGAGCTTATGCTTGCGAATTCATTTTCAAAGCAAGTCACCGCCACGCTGCGGTCGAAATTTAATTCCACGCGAACGTCCACCGTTAAGACGTACGCGACGAGCGTCGTGACCTCCCCGATCGGTCGCGCCGTGCTCATCTTCGACGAAATAATTGTCCATGGTTTAGAAATCGGGTCCTATGCGTTAACGTTTTCTGCCGATGGTTTGACATCGGCATCAGTGGATGTTACCTTCACCGTCGGTTTGGCCAATCAGCTCAACGTTCCGTCTCGACACGGATATCCGACGGCGAATGATGCGCAGTATTATCGACCAACGACGCTCGCTGCGGCGCGGACAATTTCTATCCCACCGTTTGTCGTCGCCGTCACCGACGGGGGCGTCAACGAGCTTCTCTCCGCCGACACCGTCGTCGGTCGGAACATCGACGTTTCCATCGTCTACGCGCAAGCCACAAATCGGCGGGTGTTTAGCGCTGATCCCACGATTAGCGATTTCACCATCGCGAATGGCGTGGCGTTGATTACCGCGATCAAATTATACAACCCAATCGCGGGAATCTACAACGTCACCGTGTCATCAACTGTGCCGGTGGCGTTGAAGGCGTTTGAGTTTCAAATTACGATTACGTCTGGAGACGTGTCCTCGCTTGACGCTTGCGGGTGCGTGGATTGCGTGCGAGCGGATATTTCTGTCGCCTACCCGCAAGGCTTGTGCTCAAACGTCAACGCATATAAGAGCGCAGACGTGGTGCAATTGCAAGATGTCTTGGTCGCCACGCGCGATGCCGGGGGATTACTCATGGGTTCGACGCTCAACGCGGATGAACGCCGCGCCGTCAGCGTCCAGCTGGTTTCATATACTCTCGTCACTGGTGAGTCGTATACACCCACGACGGCGACGTCACCCATGCTCGCTGACGCCTCGGACGAAGTATCGTGCTTGGACGCCACCGTCGGATGCGAAGAGGTGATTTCGCCAACGACGTCCCCGCCTCCGCCGGCGTCTGGGCAACCGTCGGCGCCGACGGCAACCCCGCCACCACCACCAGCCGAAACGCAGTACACGCGCGCCGCATCCGTCGGTGCGTTATACGTCAGCAACGGTATCGTCGCCTGGTGCGCTGATGGCACGTCATTGCATCCATCGAAAAACTTTTGTACGCCCGCGAGCGCGAGCGCCGAAGCGGACAAGACGACGCATGAAATCGCCTACCTCACCGAACTCGCGGCGAATGGCGACGTGCTCCCCGACGTCGCCGGTACCCCAGGCACGGCGCTCGATTTCTACGGTGTCCGCACCGCGCCGGGTTTCGTTGGCGATGCAAAGTCGTTGCGATTCGACCGTCCTAAAGCCGGGACCTACGTCTTGCAATTTACATCGACGTGCCTCGAGGAGAAGTGTCCGTACTCGCAAAACTTGGGATTAATTTCGGAATTTCTGGAAATCACCATCGAACCGGGCGTGCCGCACAGGTTAGAATTCGGCGGCACGCCACTGCCGCGACGATTCGATACCAACGTCACGCTGCCAGTGTTTGATGTGACGACGTATGACATCGCGGATAACGTGCTCGAGGCGATGGATGCCAACGTGACGTTAACCGTCGCTCCGCCTCCGTTCGCCGTCGTCGGTGGTTCCGTGCCAATCGTACGCGGCAAAGCCGTGTTCGATGACGTGAAAATCATAGGTATGCGCGGAGTAGAGTATGATTTGACGTTTTCAATCGGTGATGCGTCGATTACGCACGAAAAAATGCGAATCATTCCGTGCGAAGACGTCAAGCCGCACGCGAGCCCGATGCCCGACGGTTCGTGCGCGTGCATTGCCGGTTACACGGAAGACCACGACGTGAGCGGCGCCTCGGCACTGATTTCCACCGCGAGTTTTCCTGATCTATATTCGCAAATCACCACGAGCGTGCCGTTGGAGTTTGCGTCGTACGTACAATCGTTGCGTCCGTACGGCGTATGCGTTCCGTGCGCCGCCGGATTTTACAAATCCGGCGTCGGCTCCATGCCGTGCGATCGCTGTCCGGCGAATATGGACACGTACACTGGCGATGATGGCATGCCCGTCGTCCCGCATGTGTCGCAAAGCGGCCAAACTCTGCCCGGGTATCTCGGAAATACGCAGAAATCGGCGTGTCAATGCGTCGTCGCTGAAGCGCCAGCCAACAAAACCGAGAGCGTTCGAGCGTATTACAGATTGGACCCACCAGAATCGTACACGTGCGGCGCCTGCCCCGCGGGCGCGTTGTGCGATGCACGCGACGTGACACATCTTTCGTTACTCAGCGGCCACTGGCGCGCGAACGCATCGACCTTATCGGTATTTACGTGCAAGTCGCCGCACGCGTGCGCGGGTGGCGTCGGCGCCGCGGATGCGCTGTGCAACGCCGGGTACGCGGGGCCGCTGTGTGGCTCGTGCGATCGACACGCAGGCTACGCCTCGCTTGAAGATTCCAAGGCGTTGGAAACGTCGCTCAAGTGTAACAAGTGCTGGGCGCCCGTGGCGTCGGTATTTGTCATGCTCATGTTGCTCGCGGCGCAGCTCTTTGTCTGTCGGCGCGTGTGCGGCGCCGCGCAGAGCTACGTCGCCACATCCGTGGTATACACCAAGGTGTTCGTCTCGCACTTTCAAATGCTCGCCACGCTCGAATTGATTGATCTCGGATGGCCAAACGCGGTGGGAATCATATTCCCCATATCGCGCGTGACGACGTCGGTGTCGCTCAAGTCGTTTCCGGCGGATTGTCTGTTGAAGTGGTCGCACGCGTCGTACGCCATGTACTCGATGTTCTCCGTGTGTGTCTTTGCCGCGCTAGGCGTGCCGTACTATTGCTACATGCGCATCACGGCGTTTTTAAAACTACGCGACGAGTGGTATGCGTCGAAGCGAGAGCTTGAAGACAAGTACATCGCGGCGAGACGCAACGGAGACGACACGCGGTCGTTGAAGCATAAATTGGAACGCATGCGAAACCCACCCGAATTCGGCGACACCGTGACGAATGCGTACGATTTAGTGCTGAAAACCAAGGTGAATAGTGATGGATACATTGTGCAAGAGTATTCGCACGAAGATCTGACGAACATGGCGCCGACGGCGTGGGATTTAACGCTCGGATTGTTCTACGCGACGACGCTCTACATGTGCTGGATGCCGACGTTAACCGGGGCTTTGCGCATGATTCGTACGACTGAGATTGAAGACATTGGCACGTATCTGTACGTGGATTACAGCGTACAGACGAACGCGGCGAGTTTCAAGGTGCATCTTACGATTATTTTACTCGGCGCGTCTATGGTTACGGCGTACATGCCGTATGTGGCGTTCAAGGCGTTACGAGAGCACTCGGAGACGTTGACGTGGATGAAGACGATGACGAGGTATGGATTTTTATACCTCGGCTTCAACCCTGAGCGATATTATTGGGAACTCGTGGTGTTCATGCGCAAAGGAATGCTCGTTTCTATCGCTGTATTGCTTCCAGACACGCCATTACTCGCGGCGTATCTATCTGTGGGCGTCATTCAACTGTCACTCGCCCTCGTGTTGCTGCTCGACGTCTACGAACGCGAGCGACATCGTCGATTGGAAACGATTTCACTCGTCGTCGTATTAATCAGCTACAACTCTGGGGCGTTGATGAGTAGCGTCAGGCATGCGGTGTCCGAAACCATCGCGTCGCTTGCACTGTACTCTCTCAACGTTGCATTCGTGTTGTACTTTATGAGTTGCATCCGGGGCGACCTCGAAGACGAAGTCATCGCGGCAAAGCTCGCGAGCGAGCGTAAAGATGTAGAGAGCGAAGAGCATTTGCGTCGCGAGGCGGTCAAACGCGCGTTGGTTGATACCCATCAAGCCTCTCGCGCGTTGCATCCACGCATGGCGAGCGATTTAATCGCCGCGTTTGATAATCAAACGCTCGTCGAAGAATTGTCGAAACCGGGCGCGAGCGACTTGAAATTGAAGCACGTGCAGTTGAGCGTGCACTTGGAGAGCATACGGAATAAATGGCGACAGAGCAAGAGCTTGTCGAATGACCCTGTGGCAAGGCGCGATTACGAAACTGCCGTGCTCGCGCTCGAGCGCAAGAAAGCCGCGATGGATCACGAGCGCTGGCGCCGGCGAGTCGAAGCGGGCGCGGATTCCGGTGGCGACTCGGACGGCGCCGACATTCGCTCAGTAGCGTCAGAATCACGCTCGAGCGAAGGCGAACGTAAATCCGTAGAAAGCGATGACTCTGCATTTGACCGCATCGACGCGCGAGTGATGCAGTACAATGAAGTCATCGCACAACAGCGGTTACTGGCGGAACGCGAGGCGAGGCGCGAGTGGCCGACGGATGCGCTCGGGCGCGAACTCAAGCGCGTCGAGCCCACGTACCCGCCAGAGTACGTGCCGCACCCTCCCCGATTACCCGCACAAGATTCAGTGTCATGGACTCCACCTTCGGCTGAAATCATGCTGTCGTCGCCGTTGCAATCGCCGACCAAGGCGACGCGACCGACGCAGTCGGCGTCAGTCAAGCCACCCAAGCCGCCCAAGCCGGGAGACCCGTTCACGTACGATTACTTTGAACTCACCGCCGTACGCGACGCGTTACCGACGGTTGAGAAACAAATGCAAGATCTCGAGTCGTCCATCACCGCAAACGTGGCAGCCACACACGCGCACGCGTCAACGTCAACGTCATTGGTTCCTCCTCCGGGCGAGCGCCAATCCTGGCGCGAGCGCATGAATGATTCCCGCTGGCGCGTCCAACGCCGCATCAACGCCCGTGAGAACGCCGCACTTATGCGCGAATTCGGCCAAGTCGACGATACTGGTGACAAAGAACCAACTCGACGCATCACCGTTCGCGAAAACGGCAACGACGGCGGCGATGGACATGAGAGCGTCGACGACCAGCTGTCTTCGTCAGACGACGACCACGCCGCGCCGCGCCGCGCGCCTGCTGGACGCGCCGGTCGACGCGCCGTCTCGCGTCGTCTCTAAAGACACACACACATATATATATATCATAGTCCTGTACACCTAGTCACACAGATTATTTAGCTTTCATGGTTGTCATAAATCATCGTAGCCTTCCTAGTTCGACGACGTTCCAAATGCAAAAATATAACTGTTGTAGCTCGCGCCACTGTACCACATAGCTCACCGCGACGACGCCTTCGCACAGCCACCGCGCGCGATGGAACGCGCGAGAGAAACCCTCGACACCGCGCACGATATCGCCAAGCTCCTCGATACCGGCCTCGACCGCGAATCCCTCGCGGTTTTGATCGCGCTCATTGAACACGGCATCAATCCCGAAGCGTTAGCTGCCGTCGTACGCGAGCTCAGACGCGAATCTGCGGCGTTACGCGACGGTGCGGGTGCGTGATTGGTCTGAGTTGTGATGTAGTGCGTAGCGTTAGGACGCGCGGGGACGGCGATGCCGCGTACGCGCGCGATAGAAGATAATGTAAAGATAGTGACGTGTGATTTATTTTGAACGCGCGCGTCGCGTCGCGTTGACCGGATCGATCGATTGATTATAATGAAATGTGTGTGTATGTGTATTGAACAGCTGGGTATTTTAAATTCATTCCTTTGTCGTCGTCGAGTCTTCGTTTTTCGGTTTCTGTCGTCGTTCGTGAATTTACGTGATGACAGTCGGGGACTCGCGTCCGGTGAACTTGGCGAGCTCAGACGTCTCGAGGGCAATCTTGATGAGCGGACCGAGCGCATCTTGGGCGTCGGCGCCTTGCTTGGCGGGGTCGGCTTCGTATTGCTCGATGTACATGCGCACGGTGGCGCCGGAGGAACCAGTGCCGGACAAACGGAAGATGAAGCGGGAGCCATCGGTAAAGACGAAACGGACGCCTTGCTGTTTGGCAACCGAGCCGTCGATCGGGTCCGTGTACTCAAAGTCATCGGCATAATCCAACTCATAGGAGCCGTACATGTCGCCCTTCTTGGCCGCCGCGCACTTGGCACGCAAAGCGTCAACCATGGCGTTGCACGGGTCGGATTCGCAGCCTTCGTAATCGTAACGAGAGAAGAAGTTGCGCCCAAACTTGGCCCAGTGCTCCTTGGTGATTTGTTCGACGCTCACCTTTTGGCCACCGATGGGGACATCCTTGTTGCGGTAGGCCAAGATGGACAACCACGCGAGAACTGCCCAAGGACCATCCTTTTCGCGCACGTGGTCAGCGCCAGTACCAAAGGATTCTTCGCCGCACACCGACAAGCGGCCGGCATCCATCAAGTTACCAAAGTACTTCCAGCCCGTGGGCGTTTCGAAGCATTCCACGCCGAGGTCCGCGGCGACGCGGTCAAGCGCAGCCGCAGTAGGCATGGAGCGCGCCAAGCCCTTCAAGCCCGACTTGAAGTACGGGATGCACTTCGGGGCGTTGGCGGCGATGATGGCGACAGAGTCGCTCGGCGTGACAAAAAAGTTGTTACCCAAAATCATGTTACGGTCGCCATCACCATCGGAGGCGGCACCAAAATCCGGCGCATCAGCGGAGAACATAACCTTGACGAGCTCTTCGGCGTAGGTCAAGTTGGGATCCGGGTGACCACCAGCGAAATCTTCCTTGGGCGTGTCGTTGACGCACGAAGACGGCGCGGCGCCCAACGTGTCAACAAAGATTGGCTTGGCATACGCGCCGGTAATGGCGTGCATGGCATCGAATTGCATGCGGAAATCCGGGCGGCTCAACAAAGACTTAATCAAGTCAAAGTCAAACACTTCCTTCAACAACTTCATGTAATCCGCCACCGGGTCGATGACTTCGACTTCAAAGTCGCCAAACTTGGTGACGCCGACCTTGCTCAAGTCCACATCGGGGATATCCGCCATGTTCAACACGCTCACGGTTTGCGTGAAACCATAAATCGCATCGGTAATCTTCTCCGGCGCAGGTTCACCAGAAGAATAGTTGAACTTGATGCCCCAATCTTCCTTTGGCCCGCCCGGGTTGTGCGACGCGCTCATGATGAAACCACCAAAAGCCTTTCTCTCACGAATCACCGCCGACGCCGCGGGCGTACACAAGTACCCATCACGTCCAACATACATCTTTTTCACCCCGTTCCCAGCCGCGAGCTTCAAGATAATCTGCGACGCTTCCTTATTGAACCAACGCCCGTCGCCTCCGAGCACCATGGACGAACCAACCAATTCATCCTTTGGCAACGCACTAAACAACGATTGCACCCAGTTCGCCAAGTAATTCCCTTCAGAAAACACCGCCGCCTTCTTACGCAGGCCAGACGTCCCAGTCTTTTGGCCTTCAATCGGCGTCGTCGCGATTTCTTTCACCGTTAATCCATTCATCATGGTTGCGCCCGACGATCGAACAATGTGTGAGTTTTGTCGCGGCGTCGTCGTCGTGCGTCGCGCGTGGTTCTTCGCGAGCGGTGCAGAATGCAATGCACGGGTATTTGCGGTGGTGGTATTCATATACCTTGACGGCGGGCGTGCGTCGCGTGCGATGCAGTGGCGCAAAACGTCGCGAATCATCACTGGACGCGCTATCCACTTCGACGCGGCGACGGTCGCGGCTTTGTCCGCCTCTCGTTCTCGGGAAGGCATATTTTTTTACTTTGAGTGCAAAATTCCTTATACGTGTCTTTAGAAAATCATGGGAGACATAAATAATTCGTTATGTCGCATGGAGATCGCACGTGTTCGTACTGTATCTACATGTATGGCTAATATTCCTCGATTTTTAATCAGCGTGGTACATAAAAGAGTTGTGTTTGGTCACTATTTACGTATTATGATGGATTGTAGTTTATGTGTGGTTTTTTATGTGTGTTGTGTTTGGGTGTTCCAGCGACTGCGCGACGCGCGGCGCGGGACTGTGCGACGCGCGCGAGCCGCGCGAGCCGCGCGAGAATCGTTGACGCGTGCACACGCGCGGACGCGTGTTTTCGTCGGGGCGTGTCGTACGGCGCGCGAGAGAGGTGAGCGCGTTCGGAGAGGGTGCGAGGTGCGCGTGGGGCGGAGTAACACCATTCGTGATTTCTGAATCGGTTCAACCATGGTTGCGGCCGAGCGTGCGTCGTTGTTAGGGGGGAGTGATACCGAAAGGTTGGCGACGGGTGCATCGAGTTCGGCGTCGTCGTCGTTGTCGTCATGGCGACGAACGACGACGATAGTTACGTACGCGGCGCTCACGGCGGCGATCGCGTGCGCTGGGTTGGTGTCGTCTTCGCGCGAGAGCAACGTCTCAGGCGCGCCCACGTGGTCTTGGGATACGAAAGAGGCGTTGACGTTAAGCGAATGGGGGCCTGGGGAGCTGCACGCGATCAAATGGACGGCTGGGACTGGGTTCGTGTACCAGCCGACGGTGAGCGAAGGCGAGTTTGAGCGGTCGCAACAAATGTTAGGCGCTGGGATGATTAAGTGGGCGGTGAAGACGTATTACCCAGGGAGAATTGCGCCTGATCAACCACCGTTTAATGTTTTTTTCACCGTGGAGGATTTTCCGCAAACGCATTGTTTGAGTCAGGCGAGACGCGCGAGCGGAGCGTGTCACGTCAACGAGTGGGCGCCAGTGTACGATTTTAGTAGCGCCCCGCGCGATGGTACATTGCTTCCTTCGCTCGTTCCGGCGACGTTAATCACGCTTTCGCAGCCGATTTTAGATATGCTTTCTTCCCCGAGCGGGCCAACACTCGGCGCGCCGCCGGTGTGGGATCAAAAGATGTTCAACATTGAAGACGTGCCGGCGGTGAACCGCAAGGATTTCATGTGGAACGCGCTCATTCCGAAAATCGTCTGGCGCGGGTCGGATTACAGATTCTTAGGCCCTGAGTTTGATGATTTCATCGAAGATTCGTGCCATGCACCGGATTCGTGCATGTTGGATCAGATTGCGAAAAGTCACAATCGCACGCAGGCGATGGTTGAAATGTCGCAGCGCCAAGGCATCACTGCTCGCTTTAGAATGGTTCTCAAGTCCTTGCTCGAACCGAGTTGGCTCGATGCGCGATTTTTCTGCATCGCTTATTACGACAAGCGTTTCCCGATGCGAGTGAAGCTCGGAAAAGAGCTCGGTGTGGAGGACGACAAAGAAATGAGCAACTATGAGCTCGCCCGGTACAAGTATCAAATCGACCTCGGCGGCGCGGGAGGCACGACGTGGACGGGAACGATCCACAAGCTCACCATGCCCGGTGTGTTGTTTCACCACGAAACGCGCATGAAAGATTCATACTTTGACTCTCTCAAGCCAATGGTGCATTACATCCCGGTCAAAGAAGATTTGAGCGACTTGCACGAACGATTCGAGTGGGCCGAAGCCAACCCGCAACTATGCAAACAGATCAGCGCGGCTGCCTCACAATGGGTCAAAAACTTTGCCCAGCGCCGAGCACTGCTTCGTCACAATTATTATCATCTCGCTATCCCACTCGGGCGCGTGATTGATCCGAATCAGCGATTTCTCAAGCCATTTGAAGCCGTGCATCCTCCGTCGGCTGCGTCGCGAGGCGCCGCTCGCGCCAAAGCCACCGCACGCGACGCGAAATAAATATGCCTCGTCGCGCGCATAAACATGTATTAATCTTTTAGCTCCCCTATGGTCATTAATATCAATAATAGACGCAACAACGCCATCACCAGCCGACATCCCGCGACAACCCGCGCGCCATAAATACACGAAAAGGTATATACCTGTCCCAGCGATCGCCATTCTTACCCGCGCCTGTCGAGAATCACGCGCGCCAATGCCGTCGCTCGGCGTCGTGCGCTGGTGTGCAATCACGCGCGCACTCGCCACGCGCGCCGTGCTCGAGCCAGCGACGCTCACGCGCGACGACTGCTATAGTTTAGCGCTGCGTGCGCTGCTGTTGTACCTGGCCAACGTCCTCATCCACGCGTACTTTTTGAGCAAGCGCACGCCGTACGTGCTCGAACGCGGCAAGCATCCATGGTTAGTGCTCGGAAGAACGATATATGGTTTACCCGTGGCCATCATGCAAGCGATGTGGATCGCGATGTGGATTATATTTTGGGAAATCTTGCGAGCGCCGATGTGGAAGCCGAGCAAGGCGCACCACGGGGACGTGGGGAAACATCGTAAACGCACGCCCATCGTGCACGATGGGCACGCGGCGGTGTGTTTATGTGGAGGAGGCTTTAGAACTTGGTATCATATTGGTGTCTATCACGGGTTGTATTCGATGTTTGGGCGTGAGACGTTGGATAAGGTGCACTGGAGCGGGAGCTCCGTCGGGAGTTTGATGGCGTGCATAGCGGCGTGCGGAGTCGATCCAGATGTCGTATGGGCACACATTCCCGACATTGCATGCTTGCATAGAGATAGATGGTGGAGTAATTTCTCCACCGTGGGCAATAAGTGTCGTTTTTTATTGCAAGATGTGTTGCCCGAGGATGCGCACGTGCGTTGCACCGGGCGGTGCTTTATTTCGATTACGTCGTTGTTTCCGGTGCCGCATAACGTAATCGTGACCGAGTTCGAGACCAGGGATGATTTGATTGATGCGGTCATCGCATCAACGTATATTCCGTTGTGGACGCACCCGGGAATTTGCGTACATCACGGCATGGTGTGCGTGGATGGCGGAGTGATGAATAATTTACCGTCGTTGAGCGAGTCGGCGTTGCGCATCGGACTCGATCCAGAAGACGCCACGAACTGGGGCGCCACTTTACTCCCGAGCGCACCTGCGCCTCGATTGCACACGTTCGTTCCAGCGAGTAATGAAGGATTAGAAGAGATGTATGCGTGCGGGAAGAAGGACATCGGGCACTGGTTGAAGACGGCGGACGGCAAGCAGTTCCAAGCAAAGCTGCTCGCGTGAGCACGTTTCATTATTATTTTCGTAGAGAGCCAACACACACGATGGCGTAGCGCACGAACACCGACGCGGTGATTTGTGTTTCGATTATTATTTTATACACATTGCAGCATTGAATTCTATGTCTACATTTCACTAGGCTAATTTGCGCGCGCGTCACCATATCGCGCTCGTGAAGAAGTGCACGCCCTCACACGCGCCAATGGCACCCACCAATGCGTTCGTATGATCCACGTCGTCGTCTCTCGCGATTTTGTTCATAGCCACCTCGAGCACGCGCGCCGCCTGTTCGGATGAAAGCGTCGAATCCGGCGCAGCCTGAAAGAACGTCTGGAGTAACACCTCTGCGTGCGCGCGCCACGCCGCATCCATCGCCGCATTCACGGCGACAACGAAATGCGGCGAACGAACGACGAGTCGAATTTCATTGACAAGCTCCCTCATCGCGGCGTTCAATCCATCCACGCGCTCTGGCAGCAACAATGTCTCCCACGACGGAAACGCGCGATTCTTCAACTCTCTCCTCCCGTCGCGTTCAAACGGCAATTTCGCATTTTTAGCGTCAACGAAAACGTCTGACGGCATTGACATCGCCGTACGCACGGTCTCTCGCGCCTCTCGCATGAAACGCTCGGCATCCGCGCTCGACCACGACCGTAGAGTCGCAAAGCCGTCAGACTTTACAATCTTCTCCGCGACGGCTCTCGCGATTCTCACCAACTCTCTCGCCCCATCTCGCGTGAAGCGTTCCAACACCACACCAAGCGCTCGCGCTTTGTCACTCTCGGTCAATGTCGCCGTCTCGTGCGCGCCCCGAGCGGCGTCGACGAACATTCTTCGCGCTATTAAGTGCAGAGTCACGCGAGCGAGCGCGTCGACAGCCGACGCGCTCATCAACCCCGCCACCGCGTGCGCCAATCGTCGCGTGACGTCATCCGCGCCGCTCATCGCCGACTGTTGACGCGTCGTACGCAACGCGCGACGCATGAGCGCCGGAACGGTGATCGTCGTCGCGATGGCGTTCACGCGCGCGATTTCATGCAACACCATGGCATCGTCCTCAGCACCATCATCACGCACACCGTCATCGTTCGCGGCGATTTTGCGCGCGCAAACCGCGCGCGTGGCGACGAACGCGACAGCGACTATCGCACACGCGCGAAGCGCGCGCGTTCGCGCGCCCGTGCGCGCCGTACGCGTCGCCATCAATGACGTTCATGCGCGTGTAACCACCCGTGTGACGCCATTCGACGCCGCACCGCGCGCCGCCGCAATGTCCGCGACCGACCTACCGCCGATACGAACGACGTTGGATGATCGCGATTTCCCCGGCACGCGATTCGTCAACGCGGTGTCGTCGAAGATTGAAGATTTAGCGCGACAATGCTCGCCCTGTGCCGCGTGTGCCGACGGCACGGCGCGACGGAAAGCCGCCGCGGATGGGCGCGAGAGCGTCGAGCTCGACGCGCCGCATGAAAATGATGGATCGAGTCCGCGCGATGGCGGCGGATCGGCGCCGTGGACGGATACGTACGCAGAGTTTAGGGAATCAACCGTCAAGGCGCGAGGCGAAGACGTCGTCGCGAGTCAGTTGGATGAGATTAACGAGCGGTTAGCGGCGGATTTAAGCGCGATCGAGGATGGCACGTGTGATGAAAAATATGCCTCGCCCGTGGTCGTGCGTGAAGTGGCGGGGAGTGGGAATTGAGGGGTGAATTCGTCGAGAGAGAGCGCGCGAGGCGGTTGGAGCTTTGTCTCTCTCTCGCGCGCGCCCGTGCCGTTGAACTCTACACCGATCCATTCTCGGCGTAGAGTGTTGCTTTATATGTTTTTTAATGATGATTGTTAATACTGTATGTGTACACCACGACGATCGCGGCTGCGGCGCGCCCGGCGAGTCACCGTCGCGTCACTCGTCGGCGCGCGGCTCACCATGCCGTCGTCGACGACGACGACGGATTTCAGTAAACCTCCAGACGCAAACACCTTACGCGTACTCATCGCTACCGACACTCACCTCGGCGCGCACGAATCGAACGCCATACGTAAAGACGATGCGTTTCTCGCGTTTGAAGAGATCTTTGAGACAGCCATCGCCGCGCGCGTGGATTGCGTCTTCCTCGCGGGCGATGTGTTCGACATCAACAAGCCCAGTCGTGAGACGTTAGTGCGTACGATGGAGATTCTTCGTAAGCACGCGTTCGGGGATAAGCCCGTTGCGGTGGAGGTGGTGAGCGATACAAAGGAGAACTTTCCGAGCCGAGGTGCGCGGTTTGAAAGGCGACTGGTGAAACCGTTTCGGCGCGCGTCTCTCTCTCGTGCGTGCGTGCGTGCGCGTGGATGGTGACTAACGACAGTTGTTATCTCGCTTCATCGCGATTGGTGTCGTCGCAAACGAACAGGTATTGTGAATTATGAAGATCCGAACGCAAACGTCGCGTTGCCGATTTTCAGCATTCACGGCAACCACGACGACCCGGCGGGCGAAGCGAATTTAAGCGCCATGGATATTCTCGCCCAAGCTGGGCTGGTGAATTATTTCGGCAAGCATGGATTAGGGGGCGGTGGCGCGGGACGGGTGGATTTAAAGCCCGTGCTCATGCGCAAGGGATTGACAAAGCTGGCGTTGTACGGGCTCGGGTACATTCGGGATAATCGTTTACATCAAATGTTTAGCGTGAAGGGATGCGTGCGGTGGCATCGACCGGCGGAGACGAGCGATTGTGCGTCTTCGTCGTGGTTTAACGTGATGCTGATTCATCAGAACCGCGCGGCTCATTCGAAGAATGCGATTTCGGATCGGTATTTGCCAGAATGGTTGGATTACGTCGTGTGGGGGCACGAGCACGAGTGTTTAATCGAACCCACGGAAGTGCCCGGTGGATTTCATATTTCCCAGCCAGGGTCGTCCGTGGTGACGTCATTAATCGAGGGTGAAGCCAAAGAGAAGAAGATATGCGTATTGGAGGTGAAGGCGGATCCGGAGAACCCAAACGGGGCGCCGTATTGGCGCACGACGGCGATTCCGCTCAAGTCGACGCGGCCGTTTGAATTTGAGCAAATCGCGCTCGCGTCGATCGGTGAACTTGAAGCGACAGATCAAAAAGGTTTATCGACATATCTCGAGAACCGTGTAAACGCGATGATTTCGCGCGCGCATAAAAAGGCGCGCGAACGTCACGCGCCAAAAGCGTTTGATGTTTTGGATCGATTAAACTTGCCGCTCATTCGCTTACGCGTCGATTACTCTGGAGGTTTCAGCACAATCAATCCGCAGCGATTCGGCCAAAAGTTTGTCGGCAAAGTCGCCAATCCGAATGATATATTGTTGTTTCACAAGAGCTCAAAGAAGCGCGCGGGTAACGGGATGGATATTGACGACGACATGGCGCAGGAGGACGAACTCGCCATGGAGGAGGAGGCGCAGGCGGAAGGCTTACTCGAGGACCAACGACGCATCGATCGTCTCGTGCGCGAGCACTTGAGCGCTTCTGAGGGATTGCAGCTTTTAACGTCGAATGATTTATCCGCTGCGTTGGATGATTTCGTTAATCGTGATGAGAAGACAGCTATTGCCAAGTTGTGCTCGACGCGATTGAAGGATGTGCAAACGTCTGTCAATGCCGAAGCTCAAAACGCCGATGACCCAACGCAGCTCATGACAAAGATTCAAGAAGCTGTGCAATTGCAAATGAAAAAACCGACGAAACACAAGCCCGTGCTTGAAGAGAACGCGAATGATGGCACTAGTGCGGCGGCGCCAAAGCGACGCGGACGCGCTTCGACGGCGGCGGCGCCAGCCGATGTTGAAAATGAAGCGGCCGCGGCGAATGATGCACCGACACAGCCACCGACGCAAAAAGCGACGCAAAAGAAGCCCGCTGCGACGCGACGCGCGCCGGCGAAGAAGAAAACGCCGACGCCAGAACCTGAGGTGATCTCTGATTTTGACGACGAAGACGAAATCGAAGACTCTGACGCCGACGTCATTCCATTGAGCCAACCGGTGAAGACGGCGGCTCGTCCATCACGCGCCGCGGCGATTGCCAGCACGCGTGCGATGCGCAAGCAAACGCCTTCGTCACCAAACGAAGTCCCTGATTCCGAAGACGAGTTCGACGCCGACGATGAGGTTATTGAGACATCTGATTCCGAAGACGACGTCGGCATCGCTCCAGCGCGCGGACGTAAACGCGCAGCGCCGGCCGCGAAGAAAGCTCCAGCGAAGAAACCGCGCGCTACAACATCGCGCGCGAAAGTTCCAGCGCGACGCGCAACGGGTGACGATAGTGGTGATGACGTGGACGATGTCGCGCCTACGCGCGGACGATCGACGCGCGGGACACAGAACACGCAAGGCACGCAAAACACGACTCAAAACAACACTTGGGGCCGCTCGCGTCGCGGATAATCTAACGCGCGGCTTACTCAATCATTGATACGCACATCGCATAGAAGATACATCACTAGAAGCGCACTATAGCCGCGATAGACATTCACAAAGATGAAATGAAACGTTTTGTGTACTGTACAATTGCTATTCTACTAACTTTTCCCCATCCGCGCATACGAGATTGAATAAACGCAAATCTAAAAACGGCTGCGTCGACCATACTGTGGCGCAGCCGCTTAATTCTTCATCATTCATCTCACCGCGCCGCAAGTAATCTAAAATTTTCTCGCGCGTCTCGCATTCGCGCTCGAGCTGGTCAACCACCGACGTACAAATCCATAACCACTGCTCGACTAAGAGCGGCTCGCTCGATCCCCACGCGAACGCTGTGCGCATGATGGGAACGGGAACGTCATCAATCCAATGCGCATCCATGGCTGACGACGATGACGGCGACGTGGTCCCAGGGGCTCTGTCGCCCGCGTCTCCAACGCTTCGTCCGCTCGCGGCTTTAATCAAATCTCCCAACGCCGCATTCGCGCGCGTCACCACCGATGCCATCCCACGCACGCACGTTGCAACTTCTTCAATCGCGCTGGTGAGTTTCTCGGGCGCCTCTGCGCACTGACTAGGATGCGCCCAGCCGTTGGCGATGAACGCCGTCAACCGAGCCGACGCCGACGCCCGAACCGCCGCAGCGCTCGCCTCACCGAGCGCCCCGATCGCATCCTCGGTTGCGTCGTGCGTGCACAACGCATACCATCTCGGAATGCTCGCCAATGCGGTGTCACCACGAAAGTGATAACGACGAAACTCTCGAGCGAGCTCGCTGAGCTCGGCGACGCCGCTGACGTCCAATTCACCGGCTTCGTCTTCTGCCATCGCTTTCGCGCAGCGATAATCCCCCTGGTGTGGCGTCAAGCGCGCTTTGTGTGCCAGCGCGCAAGACTCGACGAATGTCGTCTATCGTACGCACGCCTGCGAGGTGGAAGATACCGACGACGCTCGCGACGCCGACGACGCACGCCGCCGTAGACGCTCCCAACGCTTTCGAACCTAAAATCGCCGCACGCCAATGCGTTCCGGGCGGCAAATCGCGCTCAGCCTTTGTACGCGATCGCGTGTACGCAATTGCGCTCGCACTCACGACTGCGGTGGACGTAAACGTCGCGAGCGCGGCGGTAAAGATGGATGCGTGCGAACGAGGCGCGGCGTCTCGCCAACTTTGAATGAACTTAAACCCGTCGATTTGCGGTTTAGGCGCTGAATGCGATGCGTCAGAAGGTGCGTTACGTGGATTCGCGTCGTGTGCGCGCGTTGGCATCGACTGCGTGGTGGACGCCGACGCGGCGCGGCGCGTTTTGACGTTTAATTTGGAATGGAATACTACGGTACGTTTACATGACGGACTGCTTTTTCGCCGCCTTTTTCGCGCGCTGTGCCTCGTACGCGAGCCATTGGTCTTTGATTTGACTCGATAAAGCTCCGAGTTTGCCAAAGACTTTCTCGCGGTCGTCGCTCGCGACGGTAAATTTACTAAATCTATCCGGATGATACATTAACATGAGACGTCGGTACGCGGCTTTGACGTCCTCCGCCGTGGCGCGCTTGCCTCCCGCGGCGCCGAGGAGAATCCGACTCGTCGTGGGTGGGAAAGGAATGTCCTTATAGCGCATCTCGCGCGCGTTGGTGTCGTTGGCGAAATCTTCGATGAAGACTTTCCACGCGGCGTGGTGCTCGAGCCATAAAATTTCTTTTTGTCTTTGCGAAGACGTCGACGTCGACGCGTCTTTCACACCATGCCCGACATCGGCATCGGCGCGCCGGTTCGTTGACGCCGACGTACCAAACGTGTCGGAGTTTTTTGTCGCATATCCGTCGTAGTCCATGGCGTCGTCTTCTAAAATCGCGCGCATCGCCTCAAGCTCGCGCTCTCTTTCCCATCGCTCCCACGAGTCATCCTCCACGCCGCGGCTTTGGTAGCCCCCTTCACTTGCATGATACGCCGCGTTGCTTTGCGTAGTATTCCCCACGCGTGCGTTGAAACTCAACTTCATCTTGTCGAACGCGCCATTCAACGCATCGCCGACGTCCTTGGCGCGCGCCAAGGCTTCATCCTTTGACCGCTCGAGCCGCTCTTTAATGTCAAACGCTCCAGAGCAGCTCGCGGAGCTCGGCCGCGGCGGGAAAAACGCATCCATCGCGCGCCGTCCGGCGTTATTCGTCATCAATCCATCGACGGTCCCTCCGATTAAGCCTCCAATTAAGGGAATAGCGCGAGACGCCGCCATGGTGGCTGAACGGGACGCGCCGCGTTCGGCGAAAGCCGTAGCCGCCAGTCGCGTGAGTCGCCACGAAGATCCTTGAAGCGCCGCGCCCTGCGCGCGGCTCGCAGCATACTGCACATACTCACGGTGCACGCCTCGAGTCACGCCCACGGCAGCGGCGTGCGTCACCGCCGCAGCGACGGCGTCGTCGATGTCTGGCTTGCCAGCGCCGCCATCGACGACGTCTTCCACCTCATCGACGACGCCTCCGATAGCTGCCGTAATCGCTCGCGCCGCCACAGATGGCTCCAAAGGATCTTTGCCCGCTAAAATTGCCAACGCAAACGACAACCGCAACGCGACGAACGCGTTTGCTATCAATTGCGCCGGAATTGTGATGGGCAGCGTCAACATGCCGCCCAGCCCGGCGACGAAACCAGACCCAAAATTCGCCGCGCTTTGCCACGCCACCAACGCGTCTGCGCATCGAAACAGCGCAACATCTGTCAGCAATGCATCGGGGTCGGCGTCCGCCGGGCGATAGGCTGCCGCCAACGCTCGCGCGCCGAGCACGCGCGCCCCACTGCGCGGCTCGTCCCGGCCAGACAAGGCTAACCGAAGCAACATGAAGAGCGCGCGCGTCGGTGCAGATTCGTCCTCAGCCAATGCGCGCCAAAACGCAATGGATTCCACCGCACGTCTCGCATCGAGTCGCGCGCGCGCGGCGTCGCCGGCGGTTGAATGCGCGCCGACGGTTGTTTTCGCGCGCTCGGCTCGGAACCGCGCGGCGCGCAACTTCTTCTCAAAGGCGACGCGTTCGCCCGGAAGCGCCGCGAGCGCGCGTTCGTCGGCGAGAATACGCGTGAGTGTGTCCGAAATCGCATCTAACGGCGACGGCGTCGATGACGTCGACGGAGAATGTGCACATAAAGATGACTGCGATGGTGATGATGATGCTGACGATGATGAGCAATCATCGCCCACGTCGCGCCCCGCACGCGCCACCATGGCGTTCAAACGCTTACGCGTTGCGTCTTCTACGCGTTCGAGCCCGTTGGGGGCGTTCGCATGGCGCGCTCGCGCGTCAAACTGTGTGGATTAATCGTTTTCAAAAAAACAGTTGAAAGCGCACGAAAAAGCAATCATCCGCACACGTCGACGCGCGACGCATCGATACGCGCCCGCGCGACGCGACGCGACGCGACACACATCGCGCGTCGCGCGGTGTCATGGCGCGGCGGCGACGCACCGTCGCGCTCGCGACGTGCGCCTTGCTTAAATTCATCGCCTTGTGCACATTCGCGCGCGGTTTCTTGCTCACGCGTAAAGCGTCGACGTCTCGCGCGCATTACGCGTACACGGACGACAGCGGCGGGGATGTGTTAGTGTCTAAGGTGGTCGTGCTCGTGATTGACGGCGCGAGGCATGCGTGGGTGCGCGAGGATGCGGGCGCGCGCGCGTTGGCGTTTACGCGAGCGCTCAGTCGGTCTCGTAGAATCGACGACGACGACAGTGTAGGCGGCACAGACGATGCGAAGGGGTGTGGAAAAATGTTTAAATTCGTGGCTGATGCGCCGACGACGACGCAGCAGCGATTGAAAGGGATATTAACTGGAGGTTTACCGACGTTTATCGACGTGAGCGCGTCGTTTGGAGGCGCGGCGCTCGACGAGGATAATGTCGTCGCGCAGCTACTCGCGCGCGGTAAGCGCATGGCGTTTAGTGGTGACGATACTTGGGGTGAATTGTTTGATTTGAATGTCACGTTTACCGTGGATGCGTCTCCGTTTGAGAGTTTTGATGTCAAGGATACGACGACGGTGGACGCCGGCGTTCGGCGGCGAATGCGCGACATGTTGCGACGTCCAGACGATTGGGACGTGCTCGTCGGGCATATGCTCGGTGCAGATCACGTTGGACACACGTATGGTGCGATGACGGATGAAATGGAGGATAAATTGCGCGAGAATGATCAAGATGTACGCGACATTGTGGAGACGCTGCGCGCCGACGCTCGGTTTGCTGAAACTCTCTTCTTCGTCTTCGGTGACCATGGAATGACGGATCATGGTGATCACGGCGGCGGTACTGCAGATGAAACAGAATCATTTTTGCTTGCGTATCATCCATGGGCGTCAAAGTGCACGGAGAGCGGGAAGATGCCGGACGAGACGATGCCGCAAGTTGATTTTGCGCCGACGCTCGCGTCGCTCGTCGGCGTTCCAATTCCATACGGTAATTTAGGCACCGTCAACGAAAATATATTCAACATCGCGCACGGAAGCAAACTTCGCGACGATGATGCGTTCACCGCGTACTCTCACGCGGTGTTTGCGAATGCGGAGCAGATTTGGAACTATATAAACACGTACGGCGACGCCGAGCGCTCGAGTCCGTTTCGAGCCGAAGACGAGACGCGACTTCGAGACGTAATGCATCGCATGACGCGTGAATCCAACCCAACACGAAAACTCACGCACGCTTTGGAATTCATGAAGATGACAGCGGATATCGCGCGCGCGCAATGGGCGGAGTTTGGGCTTTGGCGCATGACGATTGGGTTTGTCGCGCTCGTCGGCGCCGTCGGCGCCAACGCGTTCGCCGCCTACGCGTTGACGTACGACGACGGCGACAATGTGCACACGTCGACGACGATGGTGAAGACATCGAATGACGAACAGAACAATGAAGACTACACCATCGTCGCCACCGTCGGCGTTGTTCTCGTCGGTCTCGCATCGGTGTCGCGATTATCGAATAGTTACGTCGTCGAGGAGCGGTCCATGTCTCAATTCCTCTTCGCGACGTACGTCGTCGCCCTCGGCATTCGCGCCGCCACGTTCACACGCGCAAACATCGCGCACGTCGGCGTGCACACGACGTTGGCGCTGTTCGCCAACGTCGCCATGTTCAAATTAGGCACGAATTGGATTAAGAGCGACGCGAGCGTGTCGCGGGGCGCGGGATTCGGCTTTGCATTCGTCGGATGCGCGGGATGCCTCGCGTTTGCCTACATGTCGCATCGTTTCGTCGCCCGTCGTTTTTCGCGCACGACACCCGCGGTAATTTTAGCTACATTCGCGTGGTTCGCCGTCGCTGCGCGTTGTGTTGAGGTTTTGGTGCTTGGAGGGGATGGATTTGTCGCCGCGCGAATGTGCTACGGAGCGAGCGCGTCGGCGGCGTTTGCGGCGTTCGCGCGCGCGCCATCGAAGGCACCCGACGTCGACACCGACACAATCGTTCGTCGGTGTGCACTATTCGTCGTAGTAATTGCACCTACGCTTACCATGCTCGCTGGACCGGCTTTGGGGGTGATTTACTTTGGGTTAACGGTCATCGCGTACGGGTCGACGGCGGCGCTCGTGCTCGGCGGAGACCCGTCGGCGGCGACGGTTCGATTACGCTATCGCGGGTTGGAAACCACGCTCGCCACTGGTGCGTGGCTAGCGAGTACGGTTGTATTTTTCGGTGGCGGTCACGCGTGCTCGTTTGATGGATTACACTTTGCCGCGGCGTTTACCGGATTTAAGACGTTTCACTTTTACGTCATGGGCGCGTTGTTGGCGTGCGAGACGTGGAGCGCCGATATCCTCCTCGCCGCGTGTGCACCGATGATTTCCGCCATCCTATACCGCGGCGATAAGACTCAATCTATGCCATCGTCCATCGTCGTACGCGTGGCGCAGAAGATCACGCTGGTGCGCACCGTACCCGTCTTATGTAGCGTCCTGTGCGCCGCCGCGCATCGCCGGCATCTCATGGTTTGGGCCATCTTTGCCCCGAAATTCGTCTACGACGCCATCGGCTCCACCGTCGCCGACGTCTGTGCGATAACTCTCGTCATTTTTGCCACGCGCACACCGCGAGCGAGCGCTCGAGCAAAGGCCAAGGCGCAATAGATCCCCCATTCATGACGCGGCTCGCGACCGACGTCCCAGCCGACGGCTGCGCGAGCGACGGCTGGGACGCGCGAAGCTCAAGCGTCTCATTCCACCGCGCACGATGTTCGCGCGAACACCCACCGCGCGCGCGCTATATGCCGCCGTGCGGCCTTCGCCGACGCACGCGCGTCGCGCCCCAGCGCTCGTCGTCGCGCGTTTGCGTCCAGGGAGACAAGGCATTCAACGCATCTACCGCCTGGCGCGCGAAAAGGAAATGATTGGCGAATACGAATACCTCGAGTCTATCGGCGTGCCCCGCGCGCAAGCGCTGCAGGTGATGGCGCAGGCATCGACGGCGTTCGAACGCGAGGCGGTGAAGCGCGGGATCGATCCCGGTACGCTCACGTATGGCTCTGAAGATATGTCTGAGGTTGTAGAGTTTTTAATTGAAAGCGGCGTAGCCGCGAGCGAGGTTGGCGCGCTCGTGATTCGACACCCCGCAGTTTTGGCGTACGGTGTCGAAACGCGATTAAAGCCTTTATTTGAGTACATGGAGTGTACGTTCGGGAGAGATGCCAAGGCGTTCGTGGAGGATGTCACGCGTCGCCCGAGCCTGTTGGGGTTAGACGCCGACGCCAACGCGAGGAAAATGATTGAGTACTTGTTAGACAATGGCTCAACCAAGGAGGAGGCGATGGAATATTTCTTACGGTCGTTATAACCATATAACCTAGTAGTGCGCGCGCGTGCACGTGTGCGGTAGAGCATGATTTAATCAAATTGTATTAACTAGCGACGACGGACAACGACGACTGAGGGTGGCTCTTTATATGATGGTTCATATTGACAACACAACGCGTACAACGTAGTAGTAGAGGTGAAACCTTACTCGTCCAACTCGGCGGCAATTTCTGCGACGAGTTGTTTGCGATACTCTTCGAAATCACCGTTGAATTTATCAACCCGTCCTTCGTCGACGACCCAAATCTCGCTCGTCTCGGCGTCGAGCACCTTTTCGCAAATGTGCGCGTCGTGTGTAATTAACACGACGCCACCTTCGAATTCCTCGAGTGCCTCGGCTAAAGCGTCGATGGATTCCATATCCAAGTGATTCGTGGGCTCATCCATGAGTAAGATGTGCGGCGCTGACATGCTAATCGCGGTGAACACCACGCGCGCCTTTTGACCGCCAGAGAGCTTGACGATGGGCGTCAAATGGTTGTGCCCGGGTAAGCCGAATTTCCCGAGCTTGGCGCGAATCTCTTCAGGCTTGTACGAACCGCCTCCTGGTCGTAAAAATTTACGTCGCAAATACTCCACTGGATTTTCATCCATGGCTAAAACGTCGACAAAGTGCTGAGAGTACCGACCGATGCGCAAGGCGTGCGAACGGCGAGATTCACCCTCTGTCGGCTCCAAATCGCCGGCTAAGAGATTCATCAACGTCGATTTACCAGCGCCGTTAGGGCCGATGATGGCCACGCGGGTGCCCATATCGATGCCGAGGTCAATCTTATCTAGAGAGAACCCCTTCAAACCAGGGTAGGAGAATGAGCAATCGCTCAAGCCGATGAGCGGCGGGGGCAACTCTGTGGGCGTGGGGAAATTGAACTTGACGTTGTAGTCGGACCACTTTTCGGGAAGTTGCGAAGGTGCGTCATCATCGTCATCAATCATCATGCCCTTATTCTTTTTGTTGCCCTGCTTTCGCTCTTGCGTCTTTTTAGCCTTATCCTTGACATCTTGTTGCTTGGATTTGCTCGACGCCGCCTTGGCGAGTTTCATCTCCTTTTCATACTTTTCGAAAGCCTTGTTCGCCTCGCGACGACGAATCTGGTACATCTCCTCAAACTGGTCAAACGAGCCCTTGTATTGATCGAGCTTGTGATCGTGCAAGTGAATGATATCCGTCGTAACGGATGACAAAAAGTCGCGATCGTGCGAGACGACGACGAGAGTCTTCTTCCAACGCATCAAATATTCCTCCAGCCAAATGACGGCGCGTAAATCCAAATGGTTCGTCGGCTCATCGAGCAACAAGCACGTGGGCTCGATGAAAAGCGCACGAGCGAGAGAAATGCGCATACGCCAGCCACCAGAGAAGCTCTTCGTGGTGTTGTGCATGGAAAATCGATCGGGACCTTGGGAGCCATCCTTCTTTGGCACGGTGAAACCCAAACCGTGAAGAATCTTCGACGCGCGCGCCTCCGCGGTGGCATCACCCTTTTCATTCAATCGCTCGTATGTCTTGTTGAGCTCGGCGTTCAAGTCGTTTTCGATGCCAGTCTCTTCATCCTTGAACACGGGCTCTTCCACAGAACCATCGCCAATGGCAAGTTTCTCCATCAATTCTTCGAGATCCACCTTCTTTTTACGCAAATCTTGCAATTCCACGTCAGCGGCAACCACAGACTGCAACGCTGAGCGGTCATCACCGACGACTTCTTGTTCGACGAGTAAGATATCAATGTGCTCGGGAACGGGAATCTTACGTCGCGCCAACAACTTCATTACGGTGGTTTTACCAGTCCCATTTGGACCCACCAAACCGTAACGGCGCCCGTGCGCAATCGTAAGCGACGTGTTATTCAACAACGGCTTACCTCGCGCGCTCACGGAGAATCCTTCAATTTTAATATCCTTACTCGTGGCCATCGCCGCCATCATTTCATCGGAATAATTGGGAATACGTACGTTGAACGCGTCGTCGTCCTCCATCATCGCCTCCGCCTTAGCCATAGCTTCCTTGCGCGCCGCCTCAATCTCCTTTTGTCTCGCACGCTTAATCTGCTTATCCGTCGGACCCGAGAATTCAATAACCTTTTCCTCGCGCTCAACTTTCTCGCTATCACTATCACTGTCGCTCGATGGTAAATCCAAACCATCCAAGTAGTTGTCCGCGGTTCGCGCCGGAGGCGGCGGCGCTCGCACCTTCCTCTGTGGTGCTTCCGCCGCCGCGGGCTTTGCCTTAGACGACCCACCCGAGGGCTTATCTTTCTTCTCCTTGGGATCTTTTTCTTTCTTATCCTTCTTCTCTTTTTTCTCCTTCTTGTCCTTATCGCCGCCTGCGCGCGTTTTAAACGACGTCCCGCGGTCAGTCTCTCGCTCTCTCGTTCCGTCATCGCAGTACGCGTGCGTGCGCGACGTCATGCGCGCGGTCGGCGCCACAGTGCATACACGTGCAACAACGTGCCGCGTCGTTCGCGAGCCAACGCGTGCGCGCGACGGCGCGCACGCCGATGAAGCCGATCGAAACCATCTTGCTTCAAAAAAGTGCACACCCATCAGGGACACTCGATTTACGCGACGACGACGACGTACCTTGCGCTTTGCGCGCGGCGCGCTGCTCGGGGGTCTCGTCCTTATCTTTTTTCGCCATGACGCGTGCGGACGACGGCGCGAGATGCGACGGAGAATGCGGCCACGGCGCGTTGTAGCCCTGGAGGGAAGGGCTTTCGCGAGCGGATGGCGGCGCGCGAGTAATGACGGCGTGTTCTCGCTCTCTGGCGCGACATGGGCGCTACGAATGCACGAGCGCGTGGTTTAAATTACAATGAATTAATTCTCCGCGGCGAAGGTTGCGCGTGAAGCCGCACTTGTCGCGCAGTGATGTCTTTAATCCGTCAAAATGTTCTCCTTGGACACGCCTCGGCTATCAAAGAGATGTAAAAGCTTTGATGCGACGTCGCCTTGGCACCCAGCGAGGAGCACGGAGCATGACGCGGGTGATTTACCTAGGATAGTGGGCTTCCCACCCGCCGTGAGGGCACCCGTCAGTAAGCACTGCTCAATCATGAACATGGCGTTGTCGACGTCGTCGACCCCGCCGTAGACGGGAATAATCTTGTATCCTTCGCTGCGCCACTCATCGTGCAGCGACAACAAAGCTGAGCTCTCTTGACTATTGGCCAAATAAAACACCGTCACTGGATGCTTATCCGTATACGCCAACACGGGCTGCCAATCCAAAATCGACCGAATACTCGCCATTCCGCTCGTCCCGCGCGCGACGAGCACCAACGCGTGATTCTCCTTCATCGCCGCCTCTAAACTCCTTTCTGCAAACAAAACATTCGTAAACCCACTTCCAAGCGGTTTCGACACCGATATCACATCCCCCGGTTTTGCCGCCGTCAATCCCGCGGGATGCGTCCCGGCGTCCACTAAAAATTCAACCTTGGCGCTGTCCAACCGCGCCGAGTCGTACCTCACGTGATACGGCGACCTCGCCACCGGAAGCTTATCCACAACACCATCACCACCACCATCGCCGCGTCCGAAGCGCGCCTTGACGTACATCCCAGGCTTTGTAAACGTCTCTGTCCACACTTTACCATTGTTGAAGACCAACCCGGGCGACGAGCGAAGGTGCTGCGCGTCGTCGTTCTGTTTATCTTCCACGGCGACGACGAGCGAGCGCTGGGAGCCATCCACCGAGGCGGCGTTGTTTTCAATCACCACGCACGAGTACCAGATCGCGGACTCGTCGTCGGTGCTCGACGCTTGGACCCTGAGCTCGCGTTTTCGTGGAACCTTGGCCATCGATCGATGCTTTTCGTGTGTTCGCGGTCGCGTGACGCGCGCAGCGACGGGCGCGATGCGTTGCGAGTGAGAAAACATGTTCTGTGCGGTGCGTGTGAGCGAGGCACGCGACGCGGTGCGAGACGAGGCGCGCGTGCGCGGGCGTGTGCGGTGGAGCGCGCGGGCGGCGGAGGAGAGGTTGGTTACGGCGCCGAGCGACTCAGCGCGACGGACGATGACACTGATTTGTATTACACTCGAGCGCCTAAGAATACAGCGCGCAGAATAAACATGAGACATACGAAGAGTATGAATAGCGCGAATCGTCGAATGATGGTACGCGTGGTGCGCTTTGATCCCGAGGGCAGACGTCCGCGCGGAGGCGTCCCGAGCGCTCCGCCAGAGCCGCGCGAACGCGTCCGAGCGAGCGGTGGCGGCGGCGACGAAAATGTCCCCGTCGATGATGTCATCGCCGCCACGGGTTTGGATGGCGAATTCACGATGTCTTCGTATCCTAAAGAAGTCGTGGATGTGGCGCGCCGGAGCTCGATTTGAGAGCCAAACGCTTGAGATTGTTGCGTCGGCGCAGCCAGCGCAGCCATGCAATCGCCAAAGGATCCATGCTGCGATGAGTTCTTGAGTGTAGCAGACGCATCGCCGCTACTTTCGTACTTTTCTAATGATGCAAGTGCGTGTCGGAGAAGCGAATTCGCCACCGCCGGCACGGGGTCGCTCATTTTGCCTGTAGACGAACTCAAAATTGCACGAATCTCCTCCTTAACGCTCACGACATCCACGTGCTCGGGACATCCAGTACTCGCAGAACAAAATCCTGCAATCGCTTTCGCACAATCCACGACCGCGGCGGGTGTCAAGAATGCATCTTCACTACGAGCGTCGGCGTCGATTTGCACGCTCGCGCACAACGCGGATACGCCACCAAAATCACAAAACTTCTTCGCCTCTGCCGACGCGCTCTTGCTGACGACAGCCGCCAAACGCGTTAAATCAGCAATCGTTAATTCTCGCGCGCGATCGCGATCGATTAACCGCAAAGCAATCCATCGCGCGAGCGCCGCGCCGACATCTGCGCACCTCGGCACTGCGAGCAGAGTCTCCGCCGCCTCTCCATCACTCGACAATCGAGCCAGTACTCCTAACATCAACGCCACCGTCTCCCGTCTTAATCCCATATCACTACCATCACTATTGTGCGACACAAAACTGCTGCTACTACTACCGCTCTCCGCTACGAGCGCGCGTTTTGCCACATCCGCCGTCGTCGACGCGCTCTCCGCCTCTCTATTCGCCTTCACCCCACTCGCGCGATATAAATACAACGCCGCGTAATACCTCGCCCGATAATCTACCACCCCGTTCGTCCTATGACTCGAGTGGTGCATGATTTCACACGCCATAGCCGTACATTGCGCCGCGAGCGAGCCGCACGACGTCGCTCGAGACGCCAACGCTCGCGTCGCCGAAACCAACTTCAAGCGCTCCGTCTCCATCGCCCCCGCGCTCGGCTTCGCCGCGAGCGCACCACGAATAGTGTCTAATACGTCGCGAACGTGCGTGAGATCGTCTTGCGACGGGCGCGACGGCATCGCGACACTGTCCCGACGTCCATCACCGGCACCAGCACCTTCATCTTGATAATCTAAATCACCCATGACGCGCGTCGAACCCGCGCCCAGGCGCAATGCGCGCGCGTAACGTCACACGCGCACGCGTTATCGCCTCTCTGTCGCGCGAGAACGACGACGTCGCGCCTGCGTGCGCGTCACGAACTGATGAGATGAAGATGAAGATGAAGATGCGGAGTTCCGGCGCTCCGAAATCCTCATTCACGCGCACGCCTCACCACTCTCTCGCGCGCGCGAACGACGGCAAGACGACGGCAGACGACAGACGAGTACATTCGCTTCATTCGCCGCGCGATGTCCGTGACGCTGCACACGACGCTGGGGGACTTAAAGCTCGAAATCCACTGCGCTGATTGCCCGCGCACGGCGGAAAACTTCCTGGCGCACTGCGCGTCGGGGTACTACGATTCGTGCGTGTTCCATCGGTGCGTGAAAGGATTTATGATTCAAACCGGTGACCCGAGCGGGACCGGGCGCGGCGGCGCGAGCGTGTACGATGGGAAACCATTTGGGGATGAAATCAACGCGCACTTGAAGTTTTCCCAACGCGGCTGCGTGGCGATGGCGAATAGCGGACCGAATACGAACATGAGCCAGTTTTTTGTGAGCTTTGGAAAGTTACCGCACTTGGATGGAAAGGTTGGCGTGTTTGGGCGCGTGATTGATGGACACGGGGTGTTGGATTCGTTGGAACGGTTGGTGGTGGATGAGCGCGATAGGCCAGTGCGGGACGTGAAGATTGAACGGGTGACGATACACGCCAACCCGTTGGCGACGTGAGATGATAGGTAGTGGTAGGTGACGTACGGGATGTGAAGTTTGCGCGGGTGAGTAATATACACGATGTGACTTTACTTACAACGCCGGCGGCTACGTTTTTGTCCCGAGCTCCACCGCCGCGCCCCTAGCGAGCGCGACGGTGGCGATAGACATGTACACTGAGAGTAATAGACATTGAATAATGCTGTAAGAAACTGCTTACGATTAGCCGCTATTCGCAGCGCGCATTTCGTCACGCTCGATCGCGCTCAAATCAAAAATTTGCCGCGAGTTGCCTGACGCGCCGAGCCATTCTTTAAAGTGCGCCTGAATCGCGCCCTGAAGCTCGGATCGCTTAATATCCGACAGCGATGAATCTCGCACGCGCGTTCGGATGTCGTTCACACGCTGCATTTTAACATCGAGCGCAGCGACATAGGATGGCGGGGTCTCGAATGGATTGGCTTGCGTCGTCGCGCCGACGGCGTCATCCTCTCGAGACGCGCTCTCCCGAAACGGAACAATGAATGGCGTAAAAGCATCGGGAGAAATCAATGAAACCCCGGAGGATATGCGCACCACACCCGACTGCTTCCAAGTCGACTGTTGATCCTTGATTGTGACGTCAGCGCCGATAATGACGGGTCGATCCCACGCGTTGCACATCGATGGGTCGATGCGCGCCGCGCTCAAGTGCTCGAGCAAATGTTCATAATACGTGTTGTACGGCGCCAACATGCACTTGCGATTGTCACCAATAAACACCGGCTGATTGGCGATACCTAAATGAAACGTACACTCAAAGCACGAGCGCACGGCGATGCGTTTGGTGGCGCACATGAGCGTCACGCGTTCGCATTGCTCCATGCGCAACGACCGCGCGCACGCCCCGACGACAATTATACAATCTACGCATCCCGAAATCGACACGTAATGATAGGGTTCGAGCAAGTAAATCACCGAATCCGAGCACGATGTGATTTCGGCGCACGGCGTGGACGACGCGTAGCGCGGCGAGCCAAAGACTGGTAAATTCTTTGGCGTCGTGGAGCAGCACGCGTTGAGTCCCGAGGCGATGCGCGTGTCCCGCATGCCTTGATTTCGCACAACCGTCGTGCGATAAGCGCCATCAATTGCGACTAACGTCTTTGCACCTTCCGCATTAACGCTAAAATCCGGCACAGCTGACGCAGAAGCCTTCACATCATCCCCCACGAGTGTCAACGCCGCGATGGCTTGCACCGCCGACATGGACGACGTCGCCTCGGCTCCGCGCGCCTTTGGCGATCCCGGCGCGTCGTCAGCACCATCCGCCACGTGACGCACGATCCAATCCCGCACCACATTCACGCTGACCTCATCCTCGCCCTCGGCGCACACCAAAGCGCTCAAAGCCGTGCGTGTACCGTCGATATCCCGCGTTTCGAATAAAAATCCCAACCCGTCGCATTCGCGCCTCGTCAGCGTCTCCACCCGACCCTTCCTCGCGTCCGCATCCATCGAGCACGCGTGCACGACCACGTCCCAGTGATGGAGTAAGAACGCACCGAACACGCTATCGCTATTTACGGCGGCGGCGGCGGCGGCGCTGGCGCCATCGACGGCGTGTAAAGCGTCGCTAAAATGTCCCGAAACTGACCGACGGAGCGACATCGACGCCGCGAGCTTCGTCGGGCTCCGTGGCGCTCGCGACGGACTCAACGTCTTCCCTTGCCCCGCACGCACTGGAGACGACAGAGGAGATGAAATCACGTCTTGCATCGACGTTGACGGCGCGGCATCGATGCGTACGCGCGTTTCTTTCCCGCTCGCGACTTGCGACTGCGCGCGCGCCGTCGTATACGACAACGACAATAAAAACAACATGAGTCGCGTCACGCTCACGCCTACGCGCATCGCACCGATGTGCGATGACGGCATGGCATGTGCGTCGTCATCGCTCGCGAGGTCATCGCTCGCGAGCTCGCTCACGCTGCACATGGCGTCGAAGATTCTATGCGCGGCGTCCGCGGCGACGCGCAACGCCGCGGTGGCTTCCTCCGTGCGAACGGCATCATCCGCAGCGGCGTCTCTGCCGCTCTCGCGCAGAGTCGCAAACACGCGCGCGCGAATGGCCTGTGTATGCGTGTGTGTGCGCACGCGCGCGGTCAGTCGCTCGATCAGGCGCACGCGAAAACACCATCAAGATGATGGTGTTGTCGAAAGATGATTATTTCTGTAGCTCGCACCTCTAAAGCCTTGACGCCATCAATCTCGGGACACACCATGGACGCAGGCACCACCGTGCCGTGCTCCAGTACCTCCCCGCGCACTCGACACGACGCCATCGCGCCTGGGCGTCACGAAATGTCGACGTCGTTGATGCGCATCTTTTCTTTGTGTTTGTGACCGTTGAAAACGAGCGCGAGCTCATTCGCGCGCCACAGTGTGCGACGCGCGTTGGTGAACGCACGCGCGGGCGCGAATGACGCACGAACGATCACCCTTGGGTGCGCGATCGCCGAACGCGCGATGCGCGGTAGCTGGCGACGTGGAACTGCCGAATTCGCGCGCGCATGGAAAGTCGTTTGGTATCGACACATCGTCGTCGCCATTAATTACTAAGCTCACGACGACGCCGACGTCGACGGGCGCCGCGCGCGGTGGGGATGAGAACACACCACCTATAAGTACGCGCACGCGCGCGCGGTCGACGGTGGCGACGACGTCAGCGACGGTGGTTGATGTTGATGTGTTGAGCTCGAGGTGTTTAAACGCGCCGACGTCGACGTCGCGCGTGGCGACGCTTGAGCGCGACTGGATGCGACAGACCGCGAGCGCGGGCGGTCAAGCGAAAGGAAGTTGTGTGTTTTCTACCCCCGGATCGGTGTCGCGAGAGACGTGGCGGGCAGAGGTGGAAGCGGTGCGAGGGACGTTGGGGCGCGTGAAGGCGTTGAGCGAGGACAAGGCGCCGAAAATGGACGACGACGTGAATGATGGCGAATTCAGTCGCGATTCCCACGCCGAGGCATCAGAAAGCGTGGTTGTGACTTTAGAAGGATTGCTTGAGTCATGTGGGGATTGTGGTGAGCAAGAGGCGAGTTCACCAGCGATGGAATTGGCGGCGAGCGCGCGGGCGCAGAGCGAGGAATTACGAGCTCGCGTTGAGGATTTAAGACGAGAAGGCGAGGAAATAGTCGAAACTGTGGTTGAAGAAGATGACGGCGATGCGTGCGTGACGCCTAATATGGATGACCCAGCGGTAGAGATGGCGATTGCGCGCGCGCGTTTAGGCGCAGAGCGTGAAATGCGAGAGAAGGAGCGCGCGCTGGTGGCTTCAAACGAGCGCAACGCGCAACTCAAGGCGCGTTTGGCAGAGTACGAGCTGGCTTTGGATGACAAGCAAAGTGAGTTAGACGCGAGCGAAAAGCGCGTGCAAAGTGCTGTTCGTGAAGCGGTGAGAGATGTGTGGGCACAACTCGACAATGCGAACATGAGCGCCGTGTCCAAGGAGATGGAGCTTCACGCGGCGACGGCGGAGGCGTCTGAGCTACGCCGCGTCGTCATCGAGCTCGAAGGCAAACTCAAACACATGCAAAGTGAATTAGACACAGCGAACGAATCAAAGGTCACCACGGAAGACCCGATGCGTGGGCTCATGGAGCTTGCTTCAAGCGCGCAGGGCGCATTGTCTGAGCAACTCGATGCCCGACTCGCCGAGGCGCAGGAGGACATCGAGCGACTCACCAAAGCGTTGAGCATCGCTCAAGAAGCGGCAAACGAAAAGGTGTACTTTGAAACAGAAAACGCTCGACTAGAAAGCGAAATCGAAGACGTTCGCCGCGAGCTGACATGGAGAAAGGCGGGAGAAACGGAGTTGCGTTCGGCCCTCGAGCGGTCAGAGGGTGAAATTGTCTTGCGCAAAGCTGAGCTCGCGAAGTTTGAAAGTGATATTCAAAGCAAAGCGGAAGCCAAGGATTTAGAATTAGTTCAACTACGCGAGGCGCTGGAAAATACAGAGCGGCAGCTCGAGGCCAAATCGGCGGCGGCATCGAATGCCGAAGCAGAACTCACCAAGCTTCGCGTGCAGAAGTTTGAGTTTGAACACGCCTTGCAAAATGTCACCATCGATGGTTCCACAAAAACGCACAAGCTCGAAGAAGATCTCGCCATGGCAATGATCAATGTTCAAGATCTCACCAGCGCGTTAGAGGCAGTGCGATACGAGCTCAAGCAAGCGCAGGTTGAGAAAGAGCGCGCGATTATGGAAATGAACAACGCGCGTCGACAAGCAGCGGAGACGTCCAACGACGACGGCTACAAGTTTGCTGAGCTCACATCAGAACTTGAGAATGCCGTACTTGATTGCGAGCGCATGCGAAGCGAACTTGAAGCTTCTCGCGAGCGGGAAGGTGACCTACTGTCCCAACTCGATGACGCGTTCATCGCCGCGAAATTGGCTGAAGAAGAAGCGGATCTCGACGAGGAAGAGTACTCACAAGACGACCCCGAAGATGACCCCGCGTCGCCAACACCCATGAAGCGCTCGCAATCGCGCGTGTCTTCCTCGCCATCGCGCAAGATGAGCGTCGCAAATTTGGTGGCGACGAACCGCGATTTAGTGGAACAATTGTCTCGACAATCCAACGAACTCAGCCGACAAGGTGCTCAAATGGCAAAAATGAGCGCCGAACTTCGCGGTTTCGAGTCCGTCGCCGCGCGTTTAGTGAAACTCAAGGAGGATAACTTGGATCTTGCGCAAAAGTATAAGGCGAATTTGCAAAAGTTGAGCGAAGAGAACAAGGCGAGGCGTCACGTTGAATCGCGCTTTAACGAGTACGAGCTCTCCATCCGCACGCTCGAGCAAACTGTGGGAAATCTTCGAGAAGAGTTACGAGCCGCGCGTGAGCGCGCGACGCAGGAGCGCACCAACACGCGTGTTAGTGAGTCGAACGCAAACGTCATCAATGAGCTGCGCGATGAACTGCGCTCAATGAAGCAAGAGCTTGAAAACGTGCGCCGTGAAAAGACTGAAATGTTAGAGACGCAACCTCCGCAGCAGGAGGCCGTAAATGATGCGCGGGACGACGTGAGTTTCGCAGATTATCTCTCGCACGAAGCTTTGATTGCTGAGCAAGAGTTGGAAAACTCTGAGGCGTACGCCACGCGTTTGAATGAGGAAATCGCCAAGGTGCGCGCGGCGACAGAAAACGTGTCCGCCGCGGCGTCAAAGCCCGCTGAAGCCGGCGTCAACGCCAGTGAAGTCGCGGAAACTCTTTTGGCACTGAGCGAATCCTCGCGTGAACGTGCCAAGTACTACAAAACCGTCGCCAAGACGTGTTACGTCAAGTTTCAAGCGCAAAAGGTGGATTACGAACGTCAGCTCGCCGAGCTCAAATCCAAGCTCGACGCCGCCGACGCCACGACGCCAACCCCGCGAACACCTCGCATGGTGCCCAATCGAACGCCATTCAGCGCGTTCGCCAAACAACACGCATTCTTACTGGAATCTGTCTAGACTACTGTGCGTGCACGTACACTACATTAGCAATTAATCGAAAGATTGTAAAGGGTGGCGAGCGACGCCGCAAAGATGCAAAAAGTAAGCCCATCGTCCGCACATCACCCCACGCGATGACGTCCGCCTTCCTCCAATGGTGCGACGCCAACGGTATAGACACCTCCAAAATAACAATCACAACCGACGCCGCGACGGATGATCGCACCGTACACGCGGCGTGCGACATAGTCCCCGGCGACGTCGTCCTCGCTGTCCCCTTCGAACGCTGCGTGAGCACGCCAGGCTTGAAATGCGGCGTCACCGCGTGCCCTCTCGACGGTGACGAAGGCGTTGATAGCTCAAAACAATACTTCACACCCTCTGAACGCCTAGCGGCGACGTTGGCCAAGTTACGCGACGATGCTGAACGAGGACAGGGCGAAGGCGAGGCGTACGCGCCGTACGTCCTCGGCGGGCTACGCGACGATATCGTCGACGGACCGGTGTTCACTTGGACGAATCAGGAAATTGCCGAATTACAATTCCCCCGTGCGATTGGAAACTGCGCTAAAACCAAGGTTCGTGACGGCAAGGTGATGAAAAAGTTGCGCGAGACGCTCCCGAGCGAGTCCTGGGTGACCAAATTTCCCTGGGCGCTCGCCAACGCGCGAAGCCGAGCGATTGATTTAGAGCGCGGCGAGTCGTTCTTAGCGCCTGGTTTAGACATGTTCAATCATAGTCACGCCAATGCGAACGTGAAGTGGGAATCAAACGCCGAGGGTGACGCGGCGAGTGTTTTTTTGAAGGCTACGACGCGCGTATCCGCGGGTGAGGAATTGGTCGTCACGTACGCGTGCGAGCCGGCGGAATCCTTCTTGTTACACATGGGATTCGTCGGTGGCATGAATCCGTTCGACCGCGTCGAGCTTTGGGGTTCCCTCGCCGAAGCCGCGGATTGGTTTGCGGAGACGTTTAAGAGCGAGAGTGGGGACGTGGTGTTGGATAAAGCCGCGGCTCGGGAAGCGGCGGAGGAATTGGAGCGACAGCAACGGGCGCGCGAACGCGTCGCCATGGTTGGTCTATCCAGCGCGGGTGGCGCCACAGATGATGTATCCGCGGAATTGAAGTTGCGTGAGATGCAGAATTTGATGTTTGGTCCGAGTGTTGGATGGAAGATGGATTATGACGAGGCGTTGTGGATGATGTTTCGACACTTTACGCAAGCGCTCATGCCGCAGGAGCACGCCGACCACATCGTGATGCATGCGATTAAGAAGCGATGTGAGGAGCTGCTGATATCTATGCCGACGACGATTGAAGAGGATGAAAAGATATTTTCAGACGAAAACACGCCGAAACGGTTGAAACTCGCGGCGGAATTCCGCATGTATAAGAAGGCGTTGTTGATTCGTCATTTGCAAAGCGACGCAGTCAAAGGCGGTGGCGGCGCATAAAAAAATCTCAAATGAGAAAACAACTCAAAGCTAAATCATCCAAAACCTTTGCAACTGTTCTTTGGGCGCATCGTCATAGTAGTCCACTCGTCATAGCCACAACGCACGAAAACACCTCAAAATAATATTCTTTATTACACGATATAGATACACTATCATCACGCCACGGCGATGCCACTCACCTGCGGACTAATCACCCAGAACCCATCCAATTCGTAGTACTCGCCGTCCACGGCCGAGAACTCGTCCCGAATCACATCAAGCGTACGTCGATTCAAATGACACCCATCTGCCGCCTTTATCTGCAACGGTGTTAATTTCTCCTGCAACTCGGCAAACTTTGGATCGGTTTCGCTCAACACGTGTTCTAAAAAGAGCAACGCGCCGCCCGGCTTGAGCACTCGACGAATCTCCTTCAACGCCACGCGCTGATCCACGACCGAGCACAGCGTCAACGTCGACACCACGGCATCCATCGAATTATCAGGCAACGGCAGAGCTTCTGCGACGCCGTGCACAAACCTCACGTTCACCTCGTTATCCGACGCCGCCAACGCCGCGGCCAAGTTGTCCTCCGCGAACGCTCGCATCGCGTCGTTCGGGTCTATAGCTATGAGATCCACCGCTCGCGGCGCCATGGACGCGATGAAATCAATATTCGGCAACGTCCCAGCTCCAATTTCACACATCGCCAGCTCATCGCGGCCGGTATCGCGCATCGTCGCGAACAATGTCTCGAAGAGCGCTCGCTTTCTCTCCTTCACCGCCGATTCAAAGCCACTCATCATCGTCGCCATCCCTCGCGCAAACGTCGCATCCAAGCCCGCATCGCGCGCGACGTCGTACGTCATCGACGCCGCGGCGTCGGATTCGATCAGTTTCACCATCGCCTGCGCGTTCGGCGCCGCGCACGACGCGCACGCGCACCCTGCGAACGCCATCATCAATGCGCGTCGGCGAACGATGACGACGACATGATCCTCGTCGTTCGCGCGCGCGTTCGTCGCGGACGCCACGGTGCGCGGGCGCGTGCGCGGTGGCGGTCGCGGCGGCGCGACGGCGCGCGCGATCGACGACGTCGTCGTCGCCATGAATCGTCGGCGTCGATGAATGCCGCGACGGCCATCATCGACGGGTGGTCGTTATAGTATATTAAACATAAACCCTCTATCAACCGACCCCGGGACGGCAGTGTGCGACGCGCATCGTGATGTCCGAGCACGAATGCCGGGCGTTCATCGCCGCCGCGAACGCGCTGGCGACGGCTGATCGCGTGGAGGCCGAGCGTGAGCTCGTGCGCATTCGCACCAGCGCGCACGCGCGCGGTATCGCGCGCGAGGTGCTGTCGCGCGGGGACTCGAGTGTGTCGCTCGATGCGGCGTTTCACGCTTCGGTGATGTATCGCGCGGCGGTGCTGCGGGATTGGGGGGGGTTAACCGCGCACGAACGCGAGGATGCGCGTGATTTCGCGCTGTCTTGGACGCTGACGTCCGTGCAGGCGCCGAGCGTGGTGAGAAAGTCGATGAGCGATGCGTGCGCGGTGTTTTTGAAGCGCGCGTGCGTGGACGCGGATGACTCTGGGAAGATGGCGATGTTACACGCGACCGAGGCGCGCGTGCAGGCGATGGGAGGGAGTGCAGATGCGGCAGTGATCGGGCTCGGGGTGTACGCGGCGTTGGTGAGCGAATTTGCACCTGGGACGGCGAGCGCGTTGGGGTGCTCGTGGGAAAAGCACGAGCAAGCGAGAGCGAGCGCGGAGAAGAATATATTAAAGCCGTTCTTTGCGCACGGGGTAAACGCGGCCAAGGCGTGGAGTGCGAAAGTCGGGGATGGGAGTGATCACGGTGCGTGCGCAGGGGCGCTTTTGCTGATGAATGGGGTGTTAAATTGGGATTTTAATCGAGACGTCAGTTATGGATTTCGCGGGCGAGCGTTTCCGTCGACAGAGAGCGCGGCGAATGCGTTTGTCAGATTGACACCTGGGATTGAGTGGAGAGAGATTTTATTAGCACCTGGTGCGTTGGATTGGTTGTACGAGTTGCACGCATCGGCAGAGAATGCGGCGTTGGCGAGTGGCAGCATGGAAGCGAAGCGGGTCGCCGCGGCGAGCCGTAAAACACTCAGCGCGTTGTGTACGTTGAGCGGATGTGTGTTTCCCCCGAAAGACGCCGACGATAGCTTACGAGTAGGCTATTTTGTGCGTTGCGCGCGTGCGATTGCGAGCTATCTTTTACCTGCATCGAAGAGCGTGCACGCAGCAATTGAAGGCTACGGCGAAGACGCGCTCATTGATGGATGTCGGTCCTTGTACGCCTTGGCGTCTGTACACGAAGCGCAAGACTTCGCGGCGGTGTCGCTCGGTGCTGATTTGAATAAAACTGCACTTGATGTTTTAGGTGAACTCACGCTGGAGTGCTTGAATCAGGATGCGCTGTCGGTGCACGCTGAAGGCACAGTCGTGGACGAGTGCTTGAAGATGCTCCTCGAATCTTGGGGCGCGTTGGTCAATAAAGGCATGTTCGCCCCGGGCGGCACCGAGGTGGCGACGCCGGTGGCTATTTTAGAAGGTGCAGCAAAAGTTTCGCAAGCGTACATACTTGCTGGGTTGAAAGCCGCACGTGAGGGTGCGCATGAAGAGGATGACGGCCACGAAGAAGAAGGCAAAGCTGGCGCCAAGGCGCTCGACGCACGCCTCGAACTCGCTGCCCAAGTTTTGCGCGCGCACCCGGCATCGACATTGCCAATGTTAGGACAAATTTTAGTAGAAAAGCGCGCGACACTACCGGCGTGCATGGCGAGTGGTCAAGACCCGAGCGAGTCGCTTGAGGAATTATGGTGGGCAACACGGCTCGTCGGTCACGTTCTCGCCGACGATGGCGACGGAGAGACTCCGATCCCGCCAGATTCGCTCGCAGCGGCGTCTGCGTCAACGCCTGCGGGTGGGCAAAATTGTGTCGTCGAATTGGCGAGAGCGTTGATCGATACTGGATGCATGGCACTCGACGCTAACGCTCGCGGAGCGTTGTCCGCTCGCCTCACTGAGACGATTCTTTGGTCACTCGCGCGCTGGGCGGATACGTATCTCATGTCCGAAGATACGGGCGGTAATTTGCATGCAGCAATTTATGCCGCTGCAGGTGGCGTCCGTCGCGGTACCGATATCGCAAATAAGCTCGCGCAAGGCGGCGGTGGAATGTTTAGCGAAGGCAACGGCGGCCCGCAGGCGCTCGACGCGCTCGTACAAATCGGCACTGCCGCGCTGAGTCATTGGCCGGGTGAAACGAGCCTGCAGAAAACAGCTGGTTTTGTGCTGTTTCCCGTGCTCACGCGTAGGAAAACCTTGTGTAAGCACTTGATAGCAATGCCATCGTGGACGACGCTTCGACAGGCGGCGGCGGGGGCGCAACGCGAGCGAGGCGTCGTCGCGTTTCCTCCAGAAGTCCATCGAGGATTGAGCGAATGCATCGGCCGTGTCACAGCAGTTATTGATGATCCATCCGCATGCGAAGCATACGCGACAGATTTGATCTCTCCGGCGGGTGAGGTGTTGGCTTTGGTTTCTGTCGACCACGCGGGATTACATCATCCGGAAGGCGAAGCGCGCGCGTGTGCCGCCCTTGAAGCACTTCGCGGTGCCGTGCGCGCGACAAACGGTCGGTCACAAGCGACTATTTTCAACTTTTTCGTCAGTGCGATCGAGCACTTGCTGAATTTACAAAATTTGGCCAAGGATCTGGCGCGCGTCACAAAGTTGCTCTTGCGTCTGTCTGAGGAATTTGTCGAGTTGCATTCGCCCTACCTTAACGCCCAGCAAGTGGACTGGATTTGCCGCTACTGTCTGCGTGTGATTGAGATGTACGCCACGTCTGGACGAGGGAACGTCACGAGCGACACTGGGGCGTTGTTGAGTCAGGAAGCGGTGAAAGAGGCGTACAAAGAAGTGCGCGCATTGTTAAAGATGCTCACGCACTTGTCGAGCGGAAATTTACACGACGCCATCATCGAGAGCGCGCCTGCTGATCAAGCCGCAGCGTTGGCGGCGAAGATGGATATCGCCCATGTCGTGTTCACGGGATTAAACACCGTCATCCCGCTCATTACAGACGAGTTGTTGAAGTTTCCAAAGTTGTGCAAACAATACTTTGAGCTCTTGGCGTATATGCTCGAGGCGTATCCCAAAAAAGTAGCCCAGCTCGACGGCAGCATGTTCGCCACGCTCATGTCCACCTTAGAATTTGGCTTGAAGCACGCGAATGAAATCGTGAGTAAGGAGAGCATGACCGCACTCGGGGCACTGGCCACGTTTCAGTGCAACAGCGCCAAGGCGTCGGCGCCTGGTTTAGGCGCGCACATGGCACCAAACGCGGAAGGATTGAGCATTCTCGGACACTTGATGCGCGTATTATTCCAACGCCTCGTATTCGAAGAAGTCGTATTCGACTTGGTCGACGAAGCCGCCGATGCGTTGCTACCAATCATCTTATACGAACGACAGGCGTACGAATCGCTGGCGCAGACGCTCATGGCTTCGGTGAGCGCCGACGCGCGAAGCGTGGAATTAATGTCCAACGCATTCACGCAATTAACTTCAGCCAATGGATTGACGCAGGGGGTAGATAGAATGAACAAGCGTCGCTTCCGCCGTAACCTCGCCGAGTTCCTCACCGTCACTCGAGGCGTCGTGCGACAGCAATAGCGTTCGTCGACGACGGTGCGCGTGGATAAACTTTGCCAGCACTAGCAGCAGCAATTATGAATTTGATCGAGTTGAACGCGCGAAAAACGCACACTGACGACACCACTACCCACGCGCACGCACGTTCAATTTCAATCGATTCGCAACGCGCGATATACACTTCTCATCGAAACGCAAACAAACCGTCATCAAGTAAAAACCGACGCGGCGGATATAAATGAATTACAAAACCAACGCAATCGACCGACGACAACATCGACGACGCGCGCGCGTTCCACGCACACGCATCACTCAATCATCATCATCATCATCGGTTTCATACCTAGCGCTTTTTGCTCGCTCAGACTAAAAAATAATTCCGCGAGAGACGCGACCCGCCGAAAGCCCCCTTCTACAGGTTTAGGGCTTACCCAAGCCTATCGTCATCGCCTCGTGCTCTCTCTCTCTCGCGCGCTCTCTCTCACACACTCCCTACTAAAATAACCGTCATCCCATCATCCCACGGCCTCGCATCGCAATCGTCCACCCTCTGCGTCGCGTCGTCGTCTATTCCGCCGCGCACGACCCATTCGAGGCGCACACGCGACGAAACTCGAATCGCTTCTTCGCGCTCATCGGTCGGCACGCCA
>JACLAB010002591.1_pt1 | contig 48534 bp, 49 predicted proteins | sample 8027921 | NCBI WGS metagenome assembly JACLAB01 (sample SAMN15725117, study PRJNA655200) | protist metagenome | isolation source: fluorescence activated cell sorting (FACS) single amplified genomes of... | place: USA: West Boothbay Harbor, Gulf of Maine | collected 2000-07-19 | reverse complement strand
AAGGAGAAACAAATGCAACCAATAAGTGAATACACTTGGGGCCGCCTAATTAGTAAATTATTTGGGCTGTACTACACCCGAGCGAAGTCGTACGAACCCAGAATATATAACCGGTCGGCCTACGCCCTTAACAAAGCATCAAGTTGGGCAAACCCTCCACTCGCTCATCCCGTTTATAACTCGTGCAGGGACTCCGACCCCTATAAGTATGGAACACCAAGAAAAGTACCAAGAAAAGTAATAATTAGAGGGAAGATAGTCCTATGGGCATCAAGGTTGATAACTTTGGGGAGAGTCCTTTATCAGCGGTTACTGCAACCCTATTAAGAAATCCCGACAAAGTAAAAGAATGGTTAACGATAGTAGATAAACACATGACAAGTTATGCAGATAATCCAGAAGTATTTTTATTACCTAAAGCGCATGAGTTTCTAAAACCGTTAATAGAAGCGTACGCACACAACCTCGAGGGGTTCACGCAGTACTTACTAGAGTTGAGAGATAACTTCGATAGAAGAAGTCTTCAATTTGTAGAGGTTCAAGCTATCTACCGTCGTCTCAATGGGCGCTTCGTCCAACAGTCGCGACGAGATCGAATGGCAAGGGCGATCATCAAGGCGGACACGCTGTTCGGTGAGATAGCCTACACCAAGAGAATGCAGTGGATGGCTGAACTAGAACACGTATGGGCGCGACGTCGTCTCGCCTTCTTGGAACAACAACGCAAGAGGTTAAAGCAGGATCGTTTATCGACCGAACTGCGAACCGAAATGCTATTGGAGTTCTGGGATATAATAGACACTGAAATATACGAGGGGAATATACCACCGTGGAACTAAAAAAAGCATGGAGCTATTCGGCTCTTACAGCGTTTGAAACCTGCCCACGTCGCTTTGAGTTAACTCGGGTGACACGGCAAGTGAAAGAACCCCAGACGGAAGCAACTGTCTGGGGCAACGAAGTCCACAAGGCACTGGAACTGTTCGCTAAGGACGGCAAGCCCCTGCCTAAGAACCTCAAAAAATACGAGCGATACGTTAAGAAGATACTATCTTACGAAGGTAAGCGTGTTATCGAAGAACGTATCGCTCTCGACCGCAGCTTCCGCCCTACAACGTGGATGGCTAAGGACGTATGGGTACGAGGCATCATCGACATCGGTGTTGTCGGTTCTGACAGAGCGTACCTACTCGACTGGAAAACAGGCAAACGTAAGCCTGACACAGACCAGTTAAAACTATTTGCGGCACTTGCTTTCGCAATCTACCCGTGGATAGATAGAGTTACGACTGGGTTCATATGGCTAAAGACCAGTGAATTCGATAAAGAGGTGTTCACGCGTGACCAACTGCCAGACATTTGGAACGAGTTTATGCCACGACTAAAGCGACTAGCCATAGCCCACGAAGAAGATAAGTGGACGCCAAAGCCAAGCGGGTTGTGTAAAAACTGGTGCCCTGTAGGTAAGAAGCACTGTGAGTTCTGCGGAGTATAAAAATGATAGCAACACTAACCATCGACCAACTGATGGAACTAAACAATAAACAACTTATTGAGTTGGCTGTAGAGCAGAACCTGCTCACCCCACTGGAACTAGAGCTTCTTCACAGGCTCGAACAGTTCATTGCCATGCACGGTGACTACCTAGAGGAGCCAATGCACTGATGGGAATGACACCCGAAGGTAAAGTTAAGAAGAAATGCAAAGAGTATCTTAAAGAGATAGGTGCTTGGTACTACATGCCCGTATCTAATGGCATGGGACGTGTAGGTTGTCCCGATATTTTGGTATGCCATAAGGGTTTGTTCATGGCCTTTGAGACCAAGGCACCCGGCAAAATCAAGAACGTTACTGCTAACCAACAACGTGAAATTGACGACATACAACGTGTTAACGGGTTAGCACTTGTAGTCGACGACGTTGAACAAATGAAGGAGGCAATACATGACAAAGTCATCGAAGCAGGAATTAAAGACTAAGGCAGCTTATAACAAGAAGCCTGATGTGCAGAAGAAACGCGTGGCTAATAACAAAGCACGCCGCGAGGCCATCAAAGAAGGCCGCGTAAAGAAGGGTGATGGCAAACACATCGACCACAAGGTGCCACTGGACAAGGGCGGTAGCACTGCCAAGTCAAACACTCGCGTAGTGAGCGCCGCAAAGAACAAAGGGTGGCGCAAGAAGAACCCTAAAATGTATTCATAAGAGGTTAAGATGGATAAGACTGAAGAACGCGTATGGGCATACCTGTTGAAGCATCGTGCTACAGCTGACGCCAGAGAAGTTTCGCTCAACTGCGACGTAACAGAAGCAGAAGCGCAACGCTTTATGAACATGATTAGTTCACCCAACTGGCGGCAAGAAGTGGAGACACGAAGCCACCACATCGGCGAGTCCGATTACTCTCGCCATGCAATCCAACCATGGGACATCTGGTTAGAGTACGACCTCAACCCATGGGACGCTGACATTGTTAAGCGTGTCCTACGCAAAAAGCCCGGCCAACGTCGTCTCGACTACGAGAAGATCAAGCACGTGTGCGACGAACGCATCCGCCAACTAGACGCCGGTTTATATAAGGACACAACAGATGTTGATTTGGAAAAAGAAGAAAGCCCTAATACTTAAAAGCCGCGAGCCGGACCGTATCACCAACGTAATACCAACGGCTAAGCAGTTCACAGTTAAGGGTGTGCCGTACGTTGCTGTGCCGCACAAACTGACAGAGACTAAAGTACTACGCAACTTAGGTTACGAACCCCCTGCCCCAATACGTGAGTATTACGATTGGCCGGGACGTTACAAGCCGTTCGATGCACAACGTGAAGCCGCCGCCTTCCTGTCTATGTATGACAGAGCGTTCAATCTATCTGAACTCGGCACTGGTAAGTCGCTTGCGTCGTTATGGGCGTACGACTACCTACGTAGCGTTGGCCATCTCCATAAAGTCTTAGTGGTTTCCCCATTGTCTACGTTAGAGCGCACATGGGCTGACGAGGTGTTCCAACACTTCCCCCACCTAGAGTATGCGGTACTACACGGATCGAAGGACAAGCGGGTTAAGCTGCTGAACACCGACGTCGACGTGTACATCATTAACCATGACGGGTTGCAGATCATCGAGCCTATGTTGGCTGAGCGTCCAGACATCGACCTTATCATCATCGACGAGATAGCACAGGCCGCACGCAACGCAGGTACCGACAGGTGGAAAGCTATCAACAAGGTAGTCAATCGCCACAAGGTAGTCCGTGCTTGTTGGGGTATGACAGGTACACCGACGCCCAACGCACCGACAGACGCATGGGCGCAGACAAGACTTATATCACCAAGCAACGTGCCGCCGTACTTCAACCGCTTCAAAGGTCAGGTGATGAGGCAGTTATCGCAGTTCTCGTGGGTGCCAAAGCCGGATGCAACTGACATCGTACGTGAAGTTATGCAACCATCTGTGCGTTTTACTCGTGACGAGTGCGTTGACCTGCCTCCGCTTATGTACGAGACTCGACAGGTAGGTTTAACTAAGGAACAGAACAAAGCCTACAAAGAGATGGTTGCTAGGATGCGCACCGAAGCAGAAGAAGGTGAGATCACAGCAGTCAATGAAGCGGTCAAGATGGGCAAGCTAGTACAGATTGCCTGTGGCGTCGTTTACTCCAATGACAAACAAGAGGTGACTATACCGTCTACACCTCGTGTCGAGGAGACCCGAGAGATTGTACGCCAAGCCGAGGGCAAGGTGATTGTGTTCGTACCCTACGTTAGTTCGGTACGCATGGTCGCTGAAGAACTCAGTAAGGACTTCACCGTTGAGGTGATACACGGCGGGGTAAAGAAAGATGAGCGTGACCGTATATTCGGTGCGTTCCAGAAGAGCAAAGACCCAAAGGTTATCGTGGCACAACCTGCCGCTATGTCCCACGGTCTGACGCTGACATCAGCATCTACCATCATTTGGTATTCATGCGTGACGTCGAACGAAGTCTTTGAGCAGGCTAACGGTCGGATCAATCGTCCCGGCCAAAAGATGAATAACTTCATCATCATGCTTGAAGGCACACCAGTAGAGAAGCGCATCTACTCGCGTCTTCGCAATAAGCAGAAGATGCAAGGGGCGTTACTAGACGAAGTAAAGGCACATCGGGACACCGTCATGGCTTGACAGGTGAACTTATATGCACTAATCTGTTTACAAGTGAACACATACAGAGGTATAAATACAATGAACTTGCTTAGACCTGAAGAGGTATCTGAAAAACTGGGCATCACCAAAGCGGCGTTGCCAGCACTGCGCCGCAGAGAAACGAGCTTCCCCCAACCAATAAAAGTCTCGCAGAAGGTTTTGAGGTGGGATGAAGCTGATATTGACAGCTGGCTTAATTCTAAAAAGGAGAAAACAAATGGCGAAAATCTCAGAGTTGGATGACGTTTCATGCTTGAAACTATTCATAGCTCTACGTGACCGTCGTGCGGAGCGCAAAGCTGCGTACACCGAAGACGACGCGGGAGACAAAAGTAAACAGGACAAGATCGAGGTCGAGTTCCTGCGGCGGTTCCAAGAACGTGGGATAGACAATGTGTCTTCTCGTGGTGTTGGTACTGCCTATAAGACAACACGTTCCTCAGCCACTGTGGCGGATTGGGACTCGTTGCTAAACCACGTTCGTGAAAATGAAGCATGGGAGATGTTGGAACGACGTGTAAACAAGACAGCTGTTGAGCAATTCAAAACAGTAGAAGGCGATCTGCCACCGGGCATTAACTGGTCCGAGACTCAGGTCGTCAATTTCCGCCGCAAATAGAGAGAGGTAATTCTTATGGCTAATGATATGGTCGCTATAACAGCGTCAAAACTTCCTGCGCACTTGCAGGGCAAAGTAAAAACTAACAACGTGTTCGCCTCTGCGGTTTCTGCCGGTGGCTTTCCTGTTGTTTCTATCAAGGGTAAGGTGTTCCACATCACACGTGGTGACGAGAAGACCCTTGTAACCAAGGGCGAAGACGGTGATCCGGCGTCGTTCATTGAGACAGTCATCGTTGCTGTGAACCCTAACAAGTCTAAGGTGTTCTACGATAGCGGCTATGAAGAAGGTATGGCGGCTAAGCCTACATGTTACTCCAATGATGGCGTAGCACCTGCGGCAGACGCAGAGCATCCACAGGCTAAGAAGTGTGCGGCTTGCCCCCACAGCCAATGGGGTTCTCGTATCACTGACAACGGTGGTAAAGGTAAGGCGTGTTCAGACTCTATGCGTCTGGCTATTGCTCCACCAGATCAACTGAATGACCCTATGTTACTTCGTGTACCTGCGGCGTCGCTGAAAACTCTTGGCCAGTACGGTCAGCAGTTAGGCAAGCGCGGTGTAGAACCACATCACGTGGTGACTAAGATCGGTTTTGACTACAACGTTGCGCACCCTGCGCTTACGTTCAAAGCTGTTAGGTTCGTAGAGGCAGACGAGCTTCAAGAAGTCGAAGCAGTTCTCGTTGACGAAGATGAGACTATCACGCAGATCACTGGCGTAGCTAACCCTATCACTCGTGACGTGGAGTACGTAGCGGCTGAACCTGCACCCAAAGCGGCCAACAAGATCGAGGCACCAAAGCCTAAGATTGTTCCTGACCCCGAGCCAACACCAGAGCCAGAACCGGTGGTAGCAGCTGAACCGAAGCCTGAACCCGCCAAAGTTGACGACTACGACAGTATCGACGAAGCGCTAGACAATCTCGACTTCGACGACTAGCCCCGACTGTTCGCGAATAACGGGGGCTTGCCCCCGTTATTTATCTGTTAACCCGTCAACATAATAGGTAACGGCATGGGTACATTAGAGTTCCTAAAGCTAGTACTACCGTCGCAAGGGCAGACCGTTCTTGGGCTTGTCCAAATAAAGGACGACGGTGGTTCTTGGTTCAAATGGAAAAACTACCCCAACGCCGAAGAGGCAGCACGAGCAGCGTTAATCTTCGATGGTAGAGGAGAGACAGTTTACTTCGGAGTAAACTCATTCGGCGATTGGTATACAGACGAAAAGACCGGTAAACGGCGTATTCGCACACAAGAAAACGTAGTGGCCTGTCGGTCACTCTTTGATGATTTCGACGTCGACGTGGATAAGAAGGACGCGTACGACACAAAACAAGAAGCGTTCGAGGGAGTAATCGAACTAGCAAAAACACTCAGGTTAACGCCTTCTATCGTTAACTCTGGCGGTGGATACCACAGTTACATCCACCTTGACGAAGATATAACCCCACAGGTGTGGGAAGAACTGTCCGCTATGAAGCGTGACGTTACCATGCACCTAAACATTAAGGCAGACCGTGCGGTAGACAGTGACACGTCCCGTATCCTGCGCCCTATAGGTGTACACAACAGAAAGTATGATCCACCACGGCCAGTAGAGCTACTTAAAGAGGGAAAGGTTTACTCAGTTGATAGAGTTCGGTCGGCGCTCGTCAACTTTATAAAAGAGAACAACGTACAACCGGCACCCACAACTAGAAAAGCAGGCGGTGTTAACCCGTTCGCCGCCGCACTTGGCGACTACCCTGACAGCGACGCAGAAGCTGTAGCACGTAACTGTGCCGCAGTGCGCGAGTTCCGTGACAGTGGGGGCAACATACCAGAACCTCATTGGCACCGTGCCATCGGTGTGGTCAAGTTTTGTACAGACGGCGAAGCGAAAATCCATGAGTGGAGTCAAGGCTACGAGGGCTACTCAAAGTTCGAGACTCAAGAGAAGATCGACGAGTGGAGTGTTGGCCCGACATCATGTGTTGAGATGGATCGCCACGTCGGTTGTATGGCTGACTGTCCGTTTGCTGATAAGTGCAAGTTCCCGCTACAGCTAGGTTTCACGGAAGAGGCAGAGTCCGTCGCTGAGCCTACCGTAGACGCTGACGACGAAACCGACAAGAGTACGACGGCGACGGGATCAGTAATTGAGGGGCAGACAATCCCGTACTGGCCGCAGACTGGCTACCGTTGGAACGGTTCAGCGCTGTCACGTTCGTATGTTGATGAGGAAGGCGTTGTTCATTGGACGCCCTTCTGTCGCTCATTCATCTACCCGATCAATCGTATCCAAGACAGCGAAGGCACGTGGGTAATCCACTGGCGAGCACTTGAGAAGAACGGCAAGTGGCGTGAGTTCTTTATGCCTATGCACGAATTAGCATCGACGGACATGATGGCGAAAACACTAGCGTCGTACGAGGTGTTCCTCACGCGCTCCAAGAGTTCGAGGAATTATATGGCAGAATTTGCAGAAGGTTTAATTGAAACACTACAGGCTTGGCGCATAGAGACCAAGACATTCACTCAGTTCGGGTGGCTAAAGGATCGCTCAGGCTTTGTTATAGGCACTAAACTACTAACAGTAGACGACGAGCATGAGGTTCTGTGTGATCCTGCTATACCTACAGACATTGCACATGACTTTGGTCGAAGCGGTACGCTAGAGGAGTGGATTTCTAACATCGACAAACTGTACAACCGCCCCGGCGCAGAACCATTCCAGTTCGCACTGTGCCACTCAATGGGTTCAGCACTTGTAGAGTTAATGGGATCGAGCAACTGGCACGGTCTACCTCTGGCATTCACAGGGCATGGGGGTACAGGTAAGTCTACCGCCGCCAAGATTGCATGTGGCTTCTATGGCAACCCCGAGTACATGGAGAGACAGACTGGTGAACAAGGGTCAACGCTCAATGCTGCTATCAAACGGATCGCCATCATGGGGTCTGTGCCTATGCTCCTCGACGAGTTCTCTGGTAGATCGCCCGACGAGCTTACACGGACAGGGTACGCACTGGCCAACGGTCGTGACAAAGAGCGCCTAGGAACCAATGGTAAATTCAGCACCGTTGGCGGCCAGTGGTTTAAGAACAGCTTCATCACGTCGAACGACTCGATCATGGAAAGCATCAGCAAACTACCAGCTGGTTATAGAGTTGAAGCCACACAGCTACGTTTCTTTGAGGTGTCTCTACCTGCCGACTACAGGAGCCGAGTGTTCCCTGACATCACGCAAGAGTTCATCGAGAACCATATGGATAACGTGTATGGCGAGGCTTGCCGTCCATTCATCCGGTTTATTATCAAGAACAACGACTGGGTGCGCCGCCAGATAGTATCGGCACGGAGCAAGTTTAACCCTGAGTCTGAGGATGATAACAAAGAACGCTTCTACCGGGACACCATCGTGACGGCACTCGTGGCAGGTAAGATCGCTGAGAAGCTAGGGCTTGTCTCGTTCGACATGAAGGTAATGAAACAGTGGGCGATGCAACAAGTACTCAAGATGCGCGAGAACCGTAAGGAAACTAACCTCGACATCAGCGAACAACTGGCTGCATTTATCTCTACGTTGCCGGGTCGTTTGATTATCACCAAGCACTTCGGTGACAGTAGAGCCAAGGTCAAAGAGCATCCCATGGAGATGATGCGCGGACCTGCGGTGGGTCGTGTGTGTACCGAAGACAAGAAGGTTTATGTTACAGTCAAAGCTATAGCAGACTGGTGTAAGGAGCACGGGGTAGCACCTGCGGCGCTTCGTGAGGAGTTAGATCGCTCTGGCTACCTAATCCACCAAGCAGATGGGTCATTCAACCCACGGATAAGTCTTGGTGCAGGCACCACGGTGCCGAGCGGACAGGCTCGTTGTTACGAACTCAAGTATGAGAAGTTCTTCGACGGTAAAGCGTTAGCACTCGTGGAGACTGAAGAAGGAGTGATGACGGAAACGCAACTGGATGGGTGAGAGCATGACAGAAGTACAACAGATATTAAAAACGCTGAAGAACCGTATCGACGGCATGATTAAGAACGCTGAACAACGCCACGAGCACAGTCTGAAGCAACAGTCAGAAGAGATAGGATACCTTCTGGAAATGCTGGAGAACAAAATTGAAAGCTGAGGTGAACCGTTATGGAATACTTACTTGCAGGTTTGTTTTGCGTGGCCCTAGTGCCGCTGATGCAGGGAGCTTGGCTAATGTTGCAAGACTCCCAGTTAAAGCACCAACTCCGTAAGGAGTTAAGACAGAAATACCCCCACCTAACTCGAACCGAGCTTAGGGAGCTGACGTACAAGAGGATGAAAGAACTAAATGAATAACGACATTGACCTTTCAATACCGCCAGAGCGTATCGTCGCTGCATTGGAGAAAATCCAGTGCACGGCGACGCCTGCGATGAAAGCGTTCCTGATCTACCACATCAGAGCGCGAGGCGGGTCAGTGCCTCCAGCTTGTGAACAAGAGTTGCACCAGAGCCATACCGCTCACGGGTAGTAGCGTGCCCCATCAAATCCGCACAGAGTCTGTCAGGTTCTTTAAGTTCCAGCAGTCGGTCCTCAAAGCTGTGACGTAAGCTGTAAACAGTATGGCCTTCCGTCTCCAACAGCCCCTTCCTCCTCAAATACCTATTCATATCATCAGAGAACCTGTCCTTGCCTGCGTACCGTGGAAACCCGTCTGGATGTCTGCGCATTGCGGTAAGAGATATACCAACAAGAGGTATGTCACGCTCAGACGCTGAGTTCTTTAGCGCTCTCGTGGCGTTAGGGCGTATCTTTATGTGCGGTATGTTCCCCGTCAAGTCTATATCCGCAGGCTCTAGTCCTGCCACCTCCGCAGGGCGGCACCCTGTATTCACCAACACAAAGAAGATGTCCCGCGCTTCTGCGTTCGGACCTTTCACCACGGCTTCTGTAAAGTTGTCCGTGATCCATTCCACAGCGAACGGCGGCCTATGGTTCTCGCTCTGCACAAACCGCAGACCCTTAAAGTGGTTAACTATCGGCAAACGCTTACGGTCTATGATCGTCTGGAACGAAGCTGAGATATAGCTTATATCTTTGTTCGCACTGTTAGGCGTAATGTCGTCGTCGACGATACGGTCCTGCCACCAGTCGCGGAACTCAAGCGCGTCGTCGCGCTCGACATTCATAATGTCCACATCCCCCAACACACCTATCAAGTTCTTAAAGGCTTTTAGCCTTGGGTTCCTCCACCGGCGTGTCTGGTCTGCGCTCTTCCCCACTAGCTTTGTCTTCTCGAAGTCGAAGTACAGGTCATTCATCTGAGATAACTTGATTACTGGCCTATCCACGGAGCCGAGTACCGCACCGCTTATAGCAACGTCCTTGGCCTCGCTTGGTTCAAGTGCCTCGATACGGCGCAAGACTTCCTCCAACCCTCTCCCCAATAACTCCTTCTCCGGTCGGTAACGTACACCACGTGCCGCCGCCAACTTCACCATGGCGTCAAACTTCTGCGCGTCGTCTGAGCCTTCGGACAGTGCGATCCAATAGTTCAGGAGGTTATCTTCCACCTCTGGCACCTTACGTCGTGCCTCGCTTTCGCTGTCCGTCTTCAGAGATATTTGCACTAGCCCGCGACCGTCATAAGCTGTAAACCGCTTAGGAACTCGCTTTACAAAGTAGTAGTTTTTTCCTCGTTGTATCAGGGCCATCCGTCGTAGATAGCGAGAAATCCGCCACGGCACAAGCACAAAATGTTATGCAGAATGTTATGCAGATAAGCACAGTGATGAGTCGTGCGTATGGTTAAGTGCTTGAAATCATTAGATAATGTATATGAAATGTGGCGGACAGACAGGGATTCGTGTTATCTGTTTACGGGTTTGTTATCAATGACTTACGAGGTGTAATTACACAAATGTTATGCAGAATGTTATGCAAAACTAACCCCTAAAAAAGACCCGACCTAAAAGGAGTTAAAGGCCGGGCCGAGGGGCCACTGCGAGGGAGGGTTGCAGTGACTAGGGGAGAAAACTATTCAAATCTTCGTCGTGCTCTTCGCTCCCTGCTATCCTGCTGGTAGGGCGCTTTCAGTAAATCTGATACCGTCTGGCGTCTAAGGGTTTTGTAGTCTCTGCCAAAGAACGGTCGAACTCTGTCCTTCTGCTTCTGCAAATCCACCCACTCGTTGCGAAGCTCAAGTTGGTTAGAACGATTTCTCGATGCACTGGCGTCTATGTACTCGCGCCTAATTCGACTAGACTCGTCGTTGAAGTACTGCTCAAGCTCGTACTGCTGACTCCGCGTCCACTTGATCTTGTTAATTTCACTGGCCGGTAGCCCTACGGAGTTGACAAACAAACTCCAAACATTGACATCCCGAGGGTCTACAACCACATCGCCGTTCTTAAAGGAAACACCTTCGGTAGCTATTCTATACGATTCCGTAGCCGAACGTATACCTTTTGGCACCATGTACTCGATGCCCTTCAACACATCACCCTGCCCAAAGTACTCGGCGGAACGCGTGAAGTTAATCATCGTCGTGCCAGACGGGCCAGCCGCTAGGTTGAACACGAGGTCTTTGATGCCGTCTTCGGACACATCGTAGTCGAGGTATGGGAACGGATCGAATATTTTACCTTGGCTCAACTTGGTAGACATATCTATGCCGATGAAATTGAAAGCCCCCTTAGCTAGAACCTCACCCGCTTTACCCGGCACGTTCTGCATTATCCAGCGGTCAAGGTCTTGCGGCTCTTCTTCACCACTAGAGAACGCTAGTATGTAAGGCGCGATAGTCGAGACTAAAGGTATGCCAGTGGCACCGGCGAACACTCCGGCGTGGGCAGTCATGTACATCAATGTACGACGCCCCATCGCTCGCATCTCAGGCGTATCACCTTTAAAGGTTTGCTTAATCGCGTTCGTATAAGCCCACGCCATCATTAACTGGTACTTCCGGTACTGGGTTGTCAGTTTAGGTAACGCCTTAATTACCAGTGGGGCATCCATGCGAGAGAAGTTACCTTGCGTGTCTTCCACTACGCTGATCGCATACTCCGCAGGGGACATGCCCTGTCGCTTAGCCACTTGAGGTTTTTTTGACGCCATGTCGAACGCGGCTACTGCCGAGGATATACGGTTATGCGCCTCTACTAAACGCGCCGCTTGGTATAGTTTATGTGTGACCATCCCTAGCTTATCAGACGCTACGTTCAGAGCTTCGTACCCGGTGTTAAACCTATCAAATGAAGATAAATCTTCTTCCATACCTACGTCCAAAAGGTTGCGCAGCTGGAGTTCTTCCAACAACGCTCGGTATTTCGGTGGGACTTTGTCTAGGTCGATTTGGGTTTCAAACTGCTTAGTCATTTTGGCAGATGCTACCGCTACTTTATAGCCGCTAACGAGCTTATCCCACGCGCCTGAGTAGTCGCCGAAGTCACCCGCTAAGCGAGGAACCGTAACCATTGCGGGCTGAGTAGCGTTAGTTACGTGGTAGCCAATACTAGATGTCAACATGTAAACAGAGTTGACCGCCGCAAGACGATCTTGAATGCGTTGGAACGCTGTGTCTTGGTACGTCAGCGTATCTTTGTAGTGTGCCACTAACATGTTGTACACGGGCTTGAGTGCTTCGGGGTCTTTATCCGATTGTAGTCTTGCCTCAGCCAATGCCACGTTGATGTCAGACCCGTGCTCCATCGTGGAGATCATGCCTGCTTCTGCCCTAGCGTGAGACAAGAATGAACGGATCATGTTCTTCTCATAACCCGCACGGTTCTTTCGCTTAGACCCAGACCGGCGAGCATCGCGTTCATCCATCGACTCGAAGTACAGGTCGCGGACCATGTCGGCGAATGCTTTTTTAGATTGCGGGTCAATCAAGCTGTTATCAGCAGCTTTTAAACTCCCCAGCACTGTCTGGAATGCTTCCTCGTTTGTAACACGGTCTGCCATCAAATCGTCAGTACGTTGGGAAGGAATGGCGGTTGCGTAGTCGGCTCCGTTCTCGTCAGTAAAGCGCTTAGCCGAACCAAAGGTATCAAAGAAACTGACTACATAGTGTTGTTCCTGAGACTTCATCTCGTCTATTTTTTTGCGCAGTGCTGGTGTTGGTGTATCTGCGTTCTCTTTCTCCGCATCAATCAAGGCTTGCGACTTTAGTACGCCAGCGTACTTACCGAAACGTTTCAGTGGCGCGTATGGCCCTTCAAGCTCGGCAGCGCTAAAGAACGACTTATCAACCCCTAAGAGCTTAGCCACTTCTTGCTTGCGCCTACGCATGTTTTCCCCATGCTGGAATATTTCTCGGACAATGCCCTGTTCTTTAGGAGTCAGACGGTTGTAAGCCGCTTTCATTATCGGGTCTTCTTTGACAACTCGCTTATTTCCCTTATCGTCAGTAAACTGAGGGTCGTAGCCCCACTTCTGGAAGAACGTAGACTTACTGATAAAGTCGTTAACTACGGCTAGACGCTCAGGTTTTAGCTCTCTCGCACGTACAGCGATGGCTTCCACCTGACGGCGGATGTCTTGGCGGGTCTTGTCCGCCTCTTTAATCGCTTGGTACATAGTGCCAGCGGCGGGCATCCTACCTTTAACTTCTCGAATGTACTGGTGTAAGAACTTGAGCGAGTCCACGCCCTGTCTACCGATCTCGGCGGCGTCGTCTACAAGCTGTTTTCCTGCTCCACCAAAGTTATCTCTAGCCCAGTTGCCCAACGCAGCAGTTCTATCTTGTGCTTCTGCTGTAACTTTAGAAGAACCCGCCATGGAATTGGACTGAAACTCAGATTCCTCACTGATTGGGTCACGCTTCGTAGCATGGTTTACTTGGTCCATGTAATCTACAAACGCATCAGAAGGTAGGTACTTCTTATTCACTAACTGGCTGTAGAAGTTCTTCATGGCCTTACCGAGACGCGAGAAAAAGTTCTCCACGGAGGTCAGAGGTTTATCTTGTGTGGTTGCCCAACGCGCTGTTTGGTCAGCGTACCACTCGCTAAACGATCTCCAGTAAGCGGCGTTCGCTAGTCTATCAGCCGGTGCATCTGGCATGTCGGTAGTTTTACCCGTCTGTCTTGCACGAAGCGCCTTAGCCAACTCTTTAGCCGTTGCGCCTTTCTGAGTGTCTAGCCACTTGCGGTGCTCCACCCGCAAATCTTTTTGCATTTCTGGCGTTGCGTTAACAAAAACTTCTTTCTGGTGTACATGCCCCATCTCGTGGGCGAGGGTTTCCAGAGTGCCCACTTTAGATACTTGCTCATCAAAGATTATATAATGGCTACCGTCCGCCATCTTGCGGGTTGATCCAAACTCACTATCACTTAACGTGCCTGAGCCAATTGCCCTGTGAGGGCCAGTAAAGTTGAACTTGTCAGCTTTCGCGTCGGCGAGCGTCGTTACATAAACATCAGTTTCTAAACCAATAATATTCTTCCACTCGCTCACAATCCCTTGCATTTCTGGGGTCATGTTACTTGAGAAGGCAAGGCCATCGTTGAAAGTAATGAATGGCGTTTCTTCGTGAACGCGTTGTGCTTCTGCTTCTGCTTCTTGCTTGGCTTTTACTAGCTCTGCTTTCTGCTCAGTAGTAAAATCGTCCCCCGTGAATGCTTCGATGTCTACTCTTGTGCTAGAGTCTCCTTGCGCGGCAAGGTATACCGGCGTTCCATCTGTTGCCGAATAGCCCCGGACTAATGAAATTCCACCCCGCTGGTACACCACTTCCCCCCTGAACTTTTCAGCTACCGTGTCCGCTGCATTAAGTTCAGTCTCGTCACCTTGACGTTTAGCTTCTGGTGCTTCCTCTGGGTTCTTTGGTGGTTTAACCACGCGTCGCTTCTTCTTGGTAACGACTTGGACTTTAGACGCACGCGCAGTTTGCTCCGCAGCGCTTAGCTGCTCTGGGTTTTGGCCTGCTTGCGACTCGTCCGCGTCAGGTCTAGCCCCTTCTTCTCGTACTTCTGTTTCATCTCTGCCAACTCTTTCTGCATCTGTTTGGCTTTCAACTGCTCGCCCTTGTTGGGCGATTTCACGTTCGGCATTTTTTGTGTCCTCTATGTATAACCTTCGAATGTCATCGTACTCTTTACCTAAACCATCTAGGTCAAGGTCGCCACTCTGGAAATTTATGAAATGTTCTACCCACTCAAAGCGAGAGCCTGAGTCCATAGAATCAAACGAAATACGATCAGCTTCGTTTTCTACGTCGCCCTCGAATCCATTATCCCAAGACTCTTTAGCTGGGGTGTACGCTCTATGGGCACGTACTTCAGTATCCAGTTCAGCACGTACAGCCGCTAATTGCTCTGGCGTCTGTTGCTGGATGGGCGTCTCTTCCATGTTGTCTAGGAACGCTGCATCTTCCGGAGCCATTCCGTCACGTGCGCCTTGGTTGGCAGAAGCAATAGTGCCACTGCTGTCGCCTAGATCAGCATTGTCAAAGACTTCATCCGTTGCGTTTACGTCAAACTCTTCTGTACGCTGGACACGGGTCTCAGCTAGGCGTTTCTTTATCTCGCTCTGGTCAACCTTATATTGCTTGGCTATCTTGGCTCTGATCTGAACAAGGGCAGACTGCACTGCTTGTTTTGAGTTAATACCCGCCATCTCAGCAATACGTGTCGGGTTCAAGCTCCCGTTCGCTTGGATCACTTCGTCCTGTTCGTTGTTGGCGAACGCGTTGTTTAACACCTCGTATACTTTTTTCTGGTTCGGAGACAGATTAACCTGCTCAGGCATAGCCAACTCGAATGGATTACCAGTGGGGGCAACTTCAGTGGAAGCATCTGGAGTAAGCTCACCCTCTAACACCTCAGGTATTGTCTCGGGAGTATTCTCTGTAGGTGCCTGCTCAGGTTCAACTACTGCCGTTTCCGTCGGCGCGGGTCTCTCCGCAGCAAGTCTGTCGACGTTTGCTTGGAACCCTGCATACTTCTTGTCTTCTAGTACGGGTACTAACTGTGGCTGTTCTGTACGCCAGTTGGGGCCGAGCTTATCAGTGGCGTATTTAACCGCTTGCGCGTCCATACCAGTTAAGACTTTCTCTGCCTCAGGAGCTTTCTCCGCTTGTACAGGAGTTGCTTGTTCCTCTGCGTCTGTAACAGGTTCGACTGTAGGTTCTGATTGAACCGCAGTGTCTGCCTCCACGGGTGCGGCGGCTTTCTCACGCTCCGCAACGATCTTATCGAGCATGGTTTCAAACCGTGATTTCTTACCCTTACCACGGGAGTAGATGCCTTTACCGTCTGAAAGTAGTTGCGACAGTTCTGGGTGATCCTGCTCAAAAGTCTCTCCCAGTTGTTCCACAGCTTTAGTACGAAGTTGTTCTCTTTTATTAGGTTTCTTAGGGTTATCAGCAGTGGCCTCCTCTACAACAGTTTCTGCGTTTACCCCAAGAGTATCGTCATTTGCCGCGTTTCTCGCCGCTACCCGCAGCGTGTTAATTACACCGTAGACTTCAGGGTCTTGTTGGGCGGCTGTAGCAAATGCCTCATCGTCCATGTCCATGACAGCAGGGTTCTGTGCTACGACTTCTCTAGCTCTTCCCAAGTTACCCACGTGGGTATCCAGTGCGTCAACGTATTCTTTATTTACTAGATCGGTGCTGTTGTTTTCTTTCTGATAGCCTTTCAGGTAATCCTTCGCGGCCTTCGCGATGTCTTCAGTATCGAAAATCGCTTGCTCGTTAAGGTGTACCTCAAAAGCCTGCCCTAACTCGGTGTCAGGGTTAAGTATGTCTTGTTCTTGCTGAGTGTTAATTTCAGCTTGTCGAGCTTTGATGAACTCCGACCGTGGTGTGAAAGACTGCGCTGCTTCTCGGCGAGCACGCCCCTGTTCGGCAAGTTCTTGTTGCTGTTGTAAACCAGCGGCCTCTGCTTCTTCTCGGTCTTGTTGCTCTAGCGCAGCGTCTTCTTCGGCCATTTGCACGGCCTGTTCCGATACAAAATCTGTACCTTGGTTGGTTGGCTTTCTTATGCCACCAGCGGCACCGAGACCGCCGCCGCCAAACGCACCTGCTAACATCGACGTGGGGTCCATAAAGTTGGCTTCGCCAAAAGACGCACCAGCACCCATGTCCTCGATACCCGTCTGCACACCTTCTGTTACAGATTCAACTGCGGCACCGGTTGCACCCTTGGTAGCCACGCGACGTGTAATTCCGCCCTTGTTGGCCGCTTCTAAGAGGTTTTTACCTACACCGAAACCGCCTAACCCCAAGGTGAGAATGTCCGCACCGGCTTCAACAGTACCGGCGGCTAAGCCGCCTGCAACAACACGCCCGAGGTTTACGTCGCTAAGCTCGCCGCCGTCAGCAATAGCCTGTTCCCCCGCTTGGCCGTATATGCCACCGGTGGATTGCCCCACTGCTTGGCCGGTTACACCTGCAACGGAACCTATGCCTCCTGCGGTTACTTTGTCGCCGATCTTGTCGCCGAGTAGGTCTTTGGTTTTGTTCTTGATACCAGCTTCAGCAGTTTCACTGATAGCCTTTTTGGCAAGCGCCGCTCCGATACCACCAGAGCCTAAGGCTGCTACCGCATCTGGAATCATCCTGCTTACGTAGTACTGGCCCGCATCTATGAAATTACCAACAGAATCTGTGGCACCATCCCATGTGTACGCGTCGCGGAAAGTATCATCCACCTCCGCCATGTTGTCTTGGTAGCCCTTAAAACCCCAGTCTCGTAGCCCCTCACCTACTCCAAGGTAACGCTCGGACGCGTCACCAAGAAGCCCAAGAAGTCCGTATCCTGTACCCTGCATAGAGTCGATACCAGCGAGGAAACCAGCGGACATGTCGGACTGTTCGTCAATGTCCTTGATCCCCATAGCGCTGTTGTAGCGTTTGGTAGCATCGTCAATTGCGGCCTGTTGTGCTTCAGAATATTCATTCAAGCGCTCTTCGTCGTCTTCACCCTTACCGTTGTACCGGCGGGTTGCGTCGTCGATGGCGGCTTGCTGCTCTGCGGTGAACGCCATTCTGGTCCCCCCTATTTAACGCGGTGCGGAAATGTTTTTTTAACTTCAGGGTCCATCAAAGACCAAATGCCGGGAGGTATGTTGTCAGGCCGCCTATCCCCCATAGAGCCTCCACCCATGGAACCGTCACCGGTGAGTCCCATGTTCTGCTTGTACTGGTCTACCAGAATCTGTTGAACGGCAAGTCCATCGGGGTCTCTACCAAGAGCTTGGAACTCCGCGCTGCGCTGCATAGCCGCCAGACCTTCCATAGCTATCTCTTGTTGCTTACCAAGGCCGATACCGCCCATCTCTTCGATTTGCGCCCTGACTTGTTCAGTCTTGGCTCCGATATAACCTGCTTGCATCGTGTCAATCTCTTGTTGAGACATCTCAGAGAGTTTCCTCGACCCAAGTAGTGCAGTTTCCGCGTCTGTTTTGTCCAAGTTGGCTTGGCCTTGCTTGAACGACAGGTTTTGGACAGATGCTTCTAAGATTTCGCCGGGGCTTTTAACCGACTGGTACAGAGAGTTAAGGACTTCCATCTGCCCAGTCTCACCCTTACCCGTGTACAAGACTTCCCTAGTTTGGTTTTCACCTTCACCGGTCATAACGTACGCAACGGTGTTGCCATCTTCTTGCACAATGTCCAACGTACCGCCGTCGCTTATTTCGGTATTGTAGAAATTCTCGAAAGCACTGACCCCACCTCTCATGGCTTTGCCAGCGGCGCGTGTAAGGCGATCAGATTCCATGGCGATCTTGTTCGACCCGAACGTTTTAAACGCCTCTACTCCTTGGTTTATCATATTGGGGGGAAGCCCAGAATCCTGTAACTGATTTACTATATAGGCTGTTTCATCGGCGTCGCTCTCGAACTCCTGCTCTGCCATACCGGTGAAAATACCTGTTAGCTTATCGTCGCGCGCTCTTTGAAGCTCCAAGTTTTCAAGCTGGTACCCGCTCAGTTCTGTGGCGGCGTTACTCGCACCAGTGGCGGCGTTACTCGCAGCTATCCCAGCGTCAATTTTTCCACGCGCACCTTTACCTAGAACGTATATTTGGTCTGTTTCCGTGGCTTTACCAATACGGTTATTCCGCATCAAACCCTGAAGCTCTTCACTACTTGTGCGCAGTTTCATTGCGCCTTCTTGATCGCCGTACTTATCGTAAATGTCGGCTATGGCGTTATTCTTTGCGAATTTGAGGTCGTTGCCCGTGAGCTTGACCTTGTTGCCTTCGTCGTCCAGCTCGTCGCCGTAGTAGTCTTCGCTCTTACTAGCCTTGCCAGTCTCGTACTTCTTGAACGCGTCGTTCATTGTGGAGTTCATCGCGTTGAAGTTCTGGGTAAACTGCATCCATCGTGAGGGGCGTGCCATTAGTGGACCTCCTTAAATTCAATGTTGAGAAGATCGTAGCGTACTGCCTTGAAGCCTTGGTCTGTGTCTACTACTGCTTCTGGATAAACTAGCTCCACCTCATCTGCCATTACACCTTGGAATCGACGGCCATCGCCACCGATGTAGTTAAACTCATAAAGAGTTAACGCTGTGCGTTGGTCGACGCCGACCTCTTCGATGTTTTCTTTGATGCGACGGTCTGAACCGAAGGCGGTGTACATAGAGGCTGCGCCGCCCATCAAACCGCCGATGTCCCCAAGGAGACTGTCTTGTGTGTTGATGTACGTCTGCGTCTGGTTGTTTAGGACACTGCTCAAGCCTTGGATTTGCATGTTCTGGCCTGCGGCGTAGGTGCCCGCACCCATTCCCATACCCTGCATGTACGTATTACCGGCGGATTGTGCGTTGATACCCGCTTGTGAACCAGCGTTTGTGGCTCCGCCATATGCGGCAGTGGATGCACCAGCGAGACCTCGCCCAAGACCAGCGGCATCTAGCTTACGAGCGTAGCCCATCTGCTCTGCTTGTGTTCTTGCACCTGTCATCGCGTTAGCACGTGAGGCTGCTTGTTGTAGACCACTGGCAGCGTTCATACCAGCGAAACGGCCTGAGTTTGGATTAACACCCATCGACGCACTTGCACGTTCGTTCTGTGCTCTGGATATGCCAAAAGCTCGACCGGAGTCGGCAGCGGCTCTGGAAGCCATCTGGTCACGGTAAGCGTCGGTGTTGAAGTTTTGCGCGTCAGCTACAAGACCCCGCTCCAGTGGGCGGAACGTATCGACTTGGTAGTCGTAGTAGTCTTTAGCCTGCGTCATCTGCTGAGTTTGAGCGTCCATCTGCTGTTGAGCGATGGCTTGAAGCGTAGGAGCGTTGGCTTCATACTGCTCTCGTGCAAAATCTAGTTGTGCCTGCCCCAACTCGCCTTGAATACGCGCCGCTTCTGCACTGGCGTTCGCCAAGGGTTGGTAGTTAGGAGGTGGTGGATTACTCTTTTTACCCATGGTTTCTTCCTTTGCGGTAGTTCTCTGGCCAGAGAACGAGAACAATCATGTCCTGCCCATCTGACCCACCTTTTTTCATAACAGCTTCTTCCACGAAGCCGATATGCTTATCTAATTTAAGTGCTTTGGAGTTGTCAGATTCGACTAAACCAGTAAGCCGTCTCAGACCTAGGGTCTCGAACGCATACAAAAAAGCATGGTCGAGCAGCTCCAAAAACAGTTTGCTGGGTTTGCTGACTGCGAAGTGTGCGGTGGCGTTACTGCCGTTAAAGTTGTTAAACACAACTCCACTCACCAGTTGACCGTCTTTTTCAGCGCCCATGGCGTAGAACCCGCCCCACGAAGAGAGCTGCTCTACTTGTTCGGCTACCCATTCACCGACACGTTCGCTTTCATCAAAGATCAAACGCGAGGTCTGCATGGATACTCCTGTTCACACGTTAACACATAAATACTTAATAGCACAATCCGAGATTTTATAAAAGTCATTATTCTCAGTCCCCTGTGTTTTCGAAATAAGTCGTTAACTGCGCCTCTTCGTGGCTAAAAATGATCTGTTGTAGCGACGCCATCTTAATGTTCTGCTTGGTAGATTCAGCCATACCTTCAGTTACCCACTCCTCCATCATAGCATCGGTCACATCCTCTGCGGGGACAAACGTCTCAAGTGTGTAGCTGTCATGGCTAAAGGACTTTTGGAACAAGTGGTACGCAAAACCGTCTGGGTAGTCCGTATTGGTGATCTTCCACCGGGCGCGAATGAGCGCTATACCGTTCACAAACTTGTGTATCTCTGGGTGAACCTTAACCTGATCCACGATAAATTCTAGGTTATATGCCATATTTCCTCTCTTATTCTCTGCCTATGCCGTAGTACAGGTAGTTAAAACCGTTGACCGTATAGGGGTTGCCGTCCTCTGGGTGTGAAGCTCCACGGTAATAGGTTCTACCATCGCTGCCCGTTACGGTGGTGGTGTTTTTGTTACTAAAATTACTAAAGTCTATAAACATAAACTGGCCGTTATATATAACGAGCGCCCCTCCATCGGGGTCAGCGCTGCTGTAAAAAGACATCCAAAACGAAGCCCCTGAAAAAGTTCCCGTCTTGTACGCTGATACCCCAGCATATAACTCTGGGATGTCAGACGGCACATTGGAGTCACTATCGTCGTCATCGTCATCGCTTGCGTCCCCACTGGGTTCTTGGCCATATGCTACTCGGGCTATTTTGTACCTATCTTCAAACGTTAAGAAGTTACCTATCAGAGTGTTGTAAGTAGGGGTAGTATCAGTGTCTTCCAGAGCGCCACGTATGTAAGTGTCACCATTGCCCGTAGTAAAACTTGTAGAGAACTCACCTATAGTCGTCCCCTCACTAACCAGTGCGCCGTTCCAATACACCTCAATAGTAGTCGCGATGTCCGTACCATCCTCAAATTCTATGGAAGAGTTCTTCCAGTATGTTTTAGGACTGGTGTCATAGTAGTAGGTAAGGTCTTCGTAGTTTATGGAGTTATCAATGCCGGTGGCTGCGTCAATATTGTAGTAGGCCGCATCTGTTACCAGTAACTCGTAGGAACTATTCTGGTCAAATATCTCGTCGTTCTCGTATGCTTTTAAAGACGGCGACGTCGGAGAGGTTAACTCCCCCACAACAAAGCCCGCTAACGCTCCACCGATCAACGCAAGGCCAATACCGCCTGTAAAGACAACCGCCACGATACCAATCAAAGCACCTAGAAACCCGCCGTACCCGCAACTGCCTGATACCTGCTGGTATAGAGCGCCCGAGAAATCGCCCAACCAACCCGTATTATGGTTTGCTGTGCCGTAGGGGTGGGTCAATGTTCCACGAAACGACGACCACGACCGATACGCCCAAGCATATTTTCTGTCCCCCCACCCGAACAACCCGCAACTCCTCTCGAAAGTACCCTCGTTATCAAACGCCAGTCCTCCGTATGCAGAAGGCACCACATGATAAATCTTACTGTTGGTGTTGTTGACAGTACCCGTGTGGGTTGTCGTCTGATCGGAAGTGAAGTCTACATGGCAGTTAGTGCCATCGCGCCCGCAGCTTCCACGAGCACCAGTTTTAATACTTGCTGGATGTTGAACGGTTAAAACGTCATCAATTCGTAGCGGCGGCTGACTGTCAGTGAATACTAACTGCGAGTCTTCGTCATAAACGGCAATGCCGCTGTCGCTTAAAGTAACACTAGGGATGTCTGTCAGGGGTGCAAACGCAAAAATACGGGGGAAGTTACCCGCATCACCTTTAAACAGGACGTTGACAACCCACACGTCACCCTCGTTTACGACGTCAATTATTCCTAGTTCTTGCCCGTCATAGTTCGGGCGGTAAAACGGAATTAGGTTATCTGTATCAAACTCAAACTCGTACTGGACTAGCCACCCTTGGTCGTAGTTGTTCACTTTGTTGTAGTCTACGATCGCATTCGCATAGTCACCCTCATACACTGGGCGCACTGGGTTTGTGGTCTTAGTAAACTCTCCAACGTAAACGAGTGACGAGTAGTCACTGTGGAGGTTTATATACCCATCATCGCCGAATGTTTTAATCCCGTAGCTCATCTATCTCCCCAGTACGATGTATTTGTGGGGTGACATGTTACTAGGACTGTTTGCATACAACGCGTAGTTATTCTCAATCACCACTGGGCGGACCTCTTCATCCCCCGGACTGCGAATGCCTATAGGTATAAACACGACCTTAAAGTCAGATAAGTCCGGGTGCGAAAGTTTAGCCACGAATGTTTGGCTTCCAGTGGTGACAGTCCCAGTAGCGACGACACTGAACGTACCGTAGTTAAACGAGAACCCATCAATTGCCAGTCCGTACGCCATTAGCTCAAGTTCCCCAATCGCACTCGCAGCACACCACCGTCGTAAACTTCGATGCGGTCAGACTTAATCACAAGGCGTGTATCGGTGCCGTCGTCGACGTCTAGGGTTCCGTAGAACGTGGCGTCCTTCAGCTCCATGCCGCCCGACTTACTTATCTTCCAGCCAGCAGGTCCGGCGGGGTCACTAGCGGCTTTGTAGCTCGCTGATTGTATGGTGTCGCCGATGTAAGCGTTCGTAATAGCCGCCCCAGCGATGTACGTGGATATATTGTTCTGCGTTATCTGGTCTAACGTGGCAAACGGTCCTTGGTCGGCGATACCCGCTGCTGTGCCCGTGAATGTGGCGTCTGCCACAACCTGCCAGTCCGCAAGAGCGTAGGCAGTATTCTCAGCTTTAGCTGTTTTAGCCCGCCAAATGCCACCGCCAGCTTGATCGCCACGATCCCATAAGTCACCTACATCATACGGCGGGACCGGTTCATCAACGAACACGCGTCGCTTACCGTCAGCTGTGTCCTGAGCATTCGACGCAGCCGCCGCTGCATCAATGGCGTTTTGGTCTTCTATTCGCTGCCAGTAAAACGTTTCAACAGTACCCGCCGTTGTGGGGTCGTCCCCAGAGACGTAGACGTACAAGAACTTATCGTCTGTCTTGTACCACAGGTCGTTGAGATGCTCGTTTTTAAGGGCGGCAGTAGTCCACGCGGTGGAGGGGTCTGCGGTGCCGTAATGCTGTTCAACTTTACCGTCTATCAACGACGCAAGCGCAGTCGCTAATTCGCCGTACGCAACCTCGTTCAGCGTAGCTAAGGTACCCTGACCTTCAAAACCAGCGGCGGTGTTATCGGCTGTGGTGTCTGCTGCTACGCCCCAGTCTTCTATAGCGTACGTCCCATCAACTGGCTTAGCTGTTGATGCTCGCCAAATCCCCAGTCCAGCCGCTCCTCCCCCTCGGTCCCATAGATCACCTATGTCGTAAGGAGGTACGGGTTCGGCTACAAAAACCCGACGTTTACCATCAGCAGTGTCTTGCGCAGTGGCGGCGTTAGCAAAAGCATCTATAGCTTTCTGGTCAGTAATTAACTGCCAGCCATAGTTCGTTCCGTTGTAGTAGTAACGGGCTAATACATTAGCGTCGGTTTGCCACCAGAGATCGCCGAGGTGTAGGTTTTTCGTGGCAACATCGGCCCAAGCAGCCGAAGGGTCGTTCGCAGCTATGTCGAAAAAGGTCTCTACTTTCCCATCCAAACGTCCCGCCAAACCACTTTCAAGGTTGCTATAGGCTACAGTGCTGAGTGTGGCGAGCGCCCCTTGGCCCGTAATCGACGCCGCAGTGTTGTTACCGGTAAGATCAGCGACGACAGTCCAGTCCGCACCCTCAAAACTACCGTCGGCTGCTTTGGCTGTATCACAACGATAAATACCCGTCGTTGACCCACGGTCCCATAGGTCGCCACGGTCATAAGGGGGCACAGGTTGATCTACAAATACACGGCGCTTGCCGTCAGCTGTGTCCTGCGCCGTGGCGGCGTTATTAAACGCGTTTGTAGCTCTCTCGTCAGTGATCCGCTCCCAGCTATAAGCAGCGCTTGCGTACTTGTAACGGTGCAATGTATTCGTGTCTGTCTGCCACCAGATGTCGCCAAGGTGCAGTGTTTTAGTGTCGTTGTCAGTCCACGCGCTGGAGGGGTCTGAAGTACTAGGTTCGAACCAAGATTCAATCTTTCCGTCGATTTTACCTGCTAGGCCACTGACTAAGTCCTGTTCTCTAACTGCATCTAGTGACGCCAAGGCACCAATAGATTCAATATCAGATACACTAATCTCACTAAAGGCCGCTAACGTACCAAGTCCTGCAATGTTTGATATGCTCAGTGGTGTGCCAGAAGACAGGATCACGTTACCGTCTGCGTCTTTAATGGACAAGCCACGGGAGTCGATCATACCAGCGGTAATACTCAACGCTTCAATGCGAGCCGCATCTAGGAACCCTGTAGTGATCTTACCTGCGTCGAGGTTGGCAATCTTTGCATCATCAATAGCCGCGTTGCCGATCTTGGCGTTTGTGATAGTCCCGTTCGCGATATAGGCGTCCTGCATGTAGACACCGGTATCGACAGTCTCGCCGTTAATAGTAGTTGGCGTAGTGCGCACGATAAAAGGCAGAGCTTGGGGGGTAGTCGTCCAGTTTGCGCCATCGTAGTACTTAGTGACGTTTTCTGTTCCGCTGTCATCTACCCAAACATAGCCTTCGAAAAGGTTGCTTGTCGGGGCTGTTGAGCTAAGCGTCGCAGGGGGCGCAAGCCAAAAAGCGTCCGCACGAACACCGAACTCAGACTGCGGGGCGGTGTCTACGTTAGCGGAAGCAATAAGCCCGTACCCAGATACATGACCTGCTAAGTCCACCTTGATTGTGTTCTTGGCTTCAATCAGCCCATCTGCTGTAGCACGGGCAGTAGTCTCCACTTGAACCGCCGCCGTTATATCATCCCCGAGAGTCGCTTGAGCGGTTACTATATCTTGCGCTAAGGCTTCGTCTTTGGTGGCTCGAGCAGTCTGTTCCGCTTGCAACGCCGCACTTAGGGTCGTGTTGTTACCGCTTACCGTGGCGGATAAGTTAGTGATGGCCTGTGCGTTAGATGAAATATCGGATGTATGTGTACCAAGTGTTTGATTAACCGTCGCGAGGCTATTACTCGTGTTTGATACCAGAGTGGTTATATCTTGGGCGAGCGCTTCGTCTTCAGTAACCCGTGCAGTTTTTTCGGAACGGATGGCGGAGAACCAGTCGGCAAAGCCGAAGTCCATAGCCTCAACCCAGTTCGTCCCATCGTAACGATACATCCGGTTAGACTGGATTACATAATCGCCCGCGACATAGTCGTCTGCGTAGGTAACATCCGTGTCGATCCACATGTCACCGACGTTTAAAGGCTGCTCGCTCGTGCCTGTAGGCTCGTTCGCTTGGTAAAACGTACGTGTTTTTGTGTTAACAAACGCAGAAACGGTGTTGACAGACTGCGCTAGAGCACTTGTTTCCGCAGCTCGGGCGGTACGTTCGTCAAAGATTAAACCCTGAGACACCAGTGAGAGATCAGCGCCCTCATAAGTTCCGCGCATTTGCGCCGCTAGGGAGCTAGTAGTTTGCGCTAGTGAAACGTCTTCCGCAGTCAGCAACGTCAGCTGGTTCGTGTGTGCTGCAACCGCCGCACCAATCGTGGAGTACTCACCGATTTCTTGCCACTTGGTATCGTCGCTACTTGGAATAACATTAGTTGTTGCCGCCAGCGCAGCATACAAAAAGCCGTTGTAAACAACTTGGTCGCCAATAACGTACGCAGTTGTTGCCTCCCACGTGGGCAGGTTCAAAAGCGAGTTTACCTGACCTTGGATAGTAGCCATGCGAGCAGCTACAGACCCGGCAAGAGTCTCCCCGCCGTCGATCAAATCAATCCTGTTGCTGAGCGTAGTCGCTAATTGACCTTCCGCAATCTGACCTGACAACAAACTAATGAGGTGGGCGGGATCAGTCGCCGTGTCGCCACGGGTACCATCAACAAGGTTGTAGGGTCCAGCTGTTCCGTCGACGTTAATGAAACGCGCCCAGTACCAACGAGACGCACCGCCGCCTAGGTTATGAACCCATACAGAACCCGGAGCCATGCCCACAAGAATAGCCTCACCCAAATCAGGATACTGCTCTGGAGAAGCAGCTGCTTGCGCCGCTGACTGGGAAGCCGCCCATATTTCAGTATAGGCGTGTCCGTTATAAACAGGCTTGTCCCACGTGACGATGATGTTAAGCAACGCACCGTCGGCATCTAGGTTCAGTGGAGCTGGTGGCGTACCATACTGAGTTCCGCCAGTGGTCGAGCTTAAATTACCGCCCGTATACTGCGCCAGCCCCGAAGCAATAAGTTTCCGCGCTGTGATAATCTCATCTAGCCCAACACCATCAATATTCTCACGAACGCGGTCGAGATACTGTCGTAAGTCGCGGGGAATATCACTGGTAACTGTTGGTAAACTAGCCATTCGCAAGCTCCGTCATTGAGTTGGCCATGGCGATAGAGAACACCTCGATGGAACCTTCCACTTGGATTTCCCAATCGCGCCCACGTTTTGCAGGGAGCCTAAAAGGACTACGGGACTGCACCGTCTGGGTATGTACCAGAGTGCCGTCTGCGTAAAACTTCATTGTCATAGGGTAGGCTTCAGCTTCTAACTGAGCACAGGCGAACCCCATATCCATAGGCATGGTGAACTTCTTAGAGCGCCATATGTAAGACTTTGCCGCGCCGTCCTGCCAAACCTTTAAGGACTTATCAGCAAAGGTGAGAAACAGTTTGTCACGCTGGATGTCTTGGAAACCCGCAGTCGCGTACATATCGTGGAGGATAAACTGACGACTGGTTATGTCGAAGATAAACCCGCCCTGCGTCGTGGCGTTATCGAAAAACGCGATGTACTGATTGTCTTGCTGGTACGCGTGGATGGTTTCGGGTTTAAAGTATGCCTGCCACTGCTTAAAGCTAAAGTACTGGTCGGTGATAATCTTAGAGCCGCCGGGGGATAGAAGCATCAAACCGTCAGGAGCCGCGTATATTACACCGCCTCCGAAACTAACAATACTTTCTTTAGCCACGCACGCTTGCTCAAGGTCTGACTTAACAACTGCCATGACACTCGGGTGAGAACCCTGAACGAAATATGGGTTGCCTGTAGTGAGAACCGCCAGTGTGGTATCCATACGCCCTAACCCCACGATAGGGTAATCGACTGTCAGGATATAATTTTCAGGCCACGCGTGGGGTCGGTAGGGTTCGCAGAAGTATAGGTCTCTACCTACGAAACCAGCCATCATACCGTTGGGTAAATTGATAAGACCTTGGAGCGCAGCTGGAGGTTCAGCCCAGTAAAGGGATGGTATCTCTTCCGCTAGATCATCAGGGTCAACATTATCTGCAAAGCTGTTATCAGCCACGGGTATCTCGGCAACCAATAAGAACACGCCCGAAGTCGAGCGGTATATACGTCTGTGGGTAACAATGTAACCAGAGCCGGGAACAGCCGCGAAGTTACTTAAAGTAACAGTCTGGGTTGTTCGCACGTCAACAGACGTCGACGCTGGCGCAGGTGCGGATTCAATCTCGCGTCCTGCTTCTTTGTTTATAAAAGTGTATGTATAGACCCGTGTTTCCACAGTTTCTGTGTCATCTACGGCACCGGTAACAACGGCTGACGCAGCTGTCGGGGGCGATGGTAGTCCGAGAGGTCGGGAAGCCGCAGGGTAGTTGGTGCCTGACAGTGCGATACCAGAATGCGTGGCTTTAGGTGCGCCGTCGCCGGTAAAGAATGTCCACTCGGACGTGTCCCCTGCGATCTGACTGCGGCAAACATCTACTTCGGCAGGCCAGTGAAACCAGTGCTGCGTGTCAGATATATTGTCCTGACCGTACCGATAGATAGTTTTGATAGTACCTGTTTTCTCTAAGGTAAGGAGTGAGCTACCCATATCGAGTATAGGCTGAATGCTGCCAGCGAACACAGGGCAGTTGAGCGCGGTCTGCGCTTGGTTATCTTTCAAGTAGCGCGGTGGTATCTTAGGCGCTATGCCCCCAAAAGATTTTATTGCAACAACTGCCATGTGCTAACTCCTCAACTTGTTACGCAGTCATAGCAGCGTAGGTTTTTGGACCCACAATGCCATCGGGCGTAAGATTATTTTTGCCCTGCCAAGCGATCACGGCACTCTGGGTCATCTTTCCAAATATGCCATCCGCATCTTGACCTAGCGCTTTTTGGACGTTCTTTACCTCCTCACCACGCGATCCTACCTTTAATAAGACCGGCGCAGCCTTGGGTTCGTACGTTCCCCCGAGGACTTCTAGTGCCTTGTGGAAGTGGTGTTCGCGGTCTTCAAGGCCGATGTACCCACCATTGATGCGCTTAGTTGCCCCACGAATGTCTTGTTGATCTGCATACGTGTTAACATTATTACACGCCCAGAACCAACAAGCACTTTCAAGTGCGCCCGTCTTTGTCTGTAAGTACTCTAGCGTGTCCTCTAGGGTTTTTCCAATGCTAGATGCGAAGGCAGATTGATTATTTTTACCGGTGAGTTGGATCACCCCAAAGCCACGGTGTTTCCAGCCATCTCCGGACTCAGTATCACCGTTACCCATGCGATTAGCATACACGACGTTAGCAATGCGCTCAGGTTGACGATGGTAATCATCAGCGTTCCTACCCGCATTTTTGAAGTATTTCGCGAATACTGCATCTAACCCTTTCGCACTGTAGTTAAGGTTTTCTTCCAGCACATCAAAGTTACGACTTTCATGGCCGCACTGAGCGAAGAACATCGCCACGCGATCAGACGTGTTGATGTCGTACTTGGGCAGTAAGTCTTGCACCGGCTGGAGCCACTCGGCCCAGTCTTTGTTGCCGTGGAGCAAGTGCTCAAGCTGTTGTTCAGTTACGTTCATGGGTTACTCCTGTTTCTGAGATGCGCCAAAGTAAAAGCTAATTACCGCGCTCACTAATCCGCCCATGTAACCAAGGACGAGGTTGATAAGTTCCATAGAGTTTTGCTCTGGCGGCATGACTGTCACCATGGCAATGTACCCGCAGAAGAAGACAACCATGATTAGACCAATCAACTTTGCTGTCCAATCTTTCGCAAAGTGTTTTCGAGCGTCCTGTTTATCCTGAGTTTCAAGAGCGAACAGGTCTACGTCGAGTTCTTTCATCTTGGATTCGAACTCCAGCTCGGACGCCTTAATCTTGGCGAGGTCTTCTGGAGTTGCGTGCTTAACTGCTTTTTCAATTGCTTTGGGGTTGTTCTCACAACCTAGTGCGTCCGCAATCATGGACGCTGCTGCACCACCCAGTGGACCGCCAAGAGCAGTTCCTAGGGTCGGGGCGACTGCGCCTACTACACCTTTAATAATATCAAACATACCTTTTACTCCTTCGTAGCTTGGTAAGCGTTAGCACCGAAGAAGGCACCCAAGATCAAACTGGTAGCTGGGAAATAGATCGTTGCCATTGACCCAAGGATCGCAGAGGCATCTTCTAGTCCTAGTAAACTAGCTATAATGACGAAGAACGGGTATCCCAACATGCCGCCGAGAACCCACCAAATCATCTTCCTAGATTGATCGCGTTGGGCGTTATCATCCTCAATGCGCATACGGCGGTCAGCAAGCATCATCTCCCGCTCTTCAGGATCGAGCTTGCCGTTGCCGTTCATATCGTACTCTTCAACACTCACTTCTTTTTGCCCATACAGCGTTTTGCTTTCTTACACTTCGCGGGGTGCGGACAACCTTTGCATGTTTTGAAAGGTGCCTTCTTAGCCTTTGATTTCGTTGCATATGCCATGGTTATTTCGCCTTCTTTTTAGTTTTTGGGAATCCCGCCTTCATGTTCTTGTAAGCCTTGTCGCTCACAGTCGACTTGGACTTGGGACGACTTGTGCCTGCTTTTTTACGAGCGTTCATGTTTTTGTATAAACTCATTAGCATTTCCATCTTTTTCTAGCCTGCCGCAGACGAGAGTTCGGGTCTTTCGCTGCTTTCGGGAACTGTTTCATTTGTCCGGCTGAGCGCGCACAGTAAGACTTACGTCTCTTCTCCGCAGCGCTTCCCTTCTTGACCGTGCCTGTGACAGCCGTCTTGAGTTTGGAACCGGGGTTTGCTTTACGGTGTGCGGCTACGCCCTTCTTGGTCATGCCCGCGCCGTCCTTGGTTTTACGGTAATTGCCACCCTTACCGGTGGTTTTGCGTATCGGTTTATCGGCCATAGTTTCTCCTAATCCGCCAGTGGGTTATCCAGCGCCCGCTGGAGTTTACTATTCAAACGCTCTTCAAGTGCTTTCATGTCAGCACTTTGGGAGGTGCGTAGTTGCTCCCGTTTGTTCTCAAACCGTACCTCGGCGTCGTCGATCATCGTACGGACTTTTTCTTCCGTGTTTCTGACTGTGTCCTCAACGCGATCCGTCTGTTGTTCTATGCGCAGTATGTCGTCTTTTAGACCGTTCTTTATGTCTCTGGAGTACTCCACAGCCTCTTCAACTTTCTCGGACATGCCGGACACCTTAGCGTCCATGATGTCCATAGCCTGCTGATACTCACCTAGATCAAGGTTTGCCACGGCTTCAACCTTTTGGTACATGAGGAAACCCCCATAGAGAGTACCGACCATAGAGCTAACAAAAGCCAGAGCCATAGTAAGCTGAGCAATAGAAAACCGCAGGCCAAAAGCACGCATACGTTTGTCAGGAACGCTTTCAATTCTATCAAGGGCTTCACCTAAATCTCTATCTGCCATGTTAGTTCTCGAAATTTGCCTCTTCTTGGAGTGCCCGTAGACCCTCTAGTTCTTTCTGTAATTTCATAATCTCTAAACGCCGCTGCTGTAATTCAAGCTGGTAAAGAGTGTTGCAGTTAATCCTCTCCTTGGGTTTATCCAGTGGGATAACAATTCTGGCGTAAACGCCTACATCCCGTGATTGGTTCCTAGACAAGCTAAACTCGTCATAGGGGCTGCCGACGTTGTTCAGTACGCCTGTCACTCCGAACTCTAGGTTCGTACCGCCACCGATGGCGTTCTTGCAGTCCAAGTTACCAGCGCGAAACGAGTCTGATTGATAACTCGTCGGCCCTGTAGGCAACTGTAGATTGAGCGAACTGCTGTCCGCCCACACCGGCGAAGAAATGCAAAGCGCCAGTGCAACCTGTTTCCTCATGGCAACGCGCCGTCCGTACGGGAGCATATCTTCGACGAGACAATAGCTCGGGCTGAACTATCCGTGCGCAGCTTAGACAGTGAGCATATAAACGTGGCTCTTTTCTTGTCTTCTTGGCGTACAAACACCTCAAACGTCTTAGAAGAGCCGTGAGGCACTCTGAGTATTTTGGCGGTTGCAGCGAAAGGAACAGGGTTCCACTCGTCGTCGAACACACCTATCTCAAAATAATCCACGTCTTTGCGTGAGTTAAACATAGTCATCTTTGCCGACACCAGTCCGTCTACGTAAGACGGGACCAGTGGTGGGTACGTCGGCGTCATCTCGTGCGCCGAAACCTTACCCGCTAAAAACAAAGCTGCTATGAAGAACAACTTAATCATTGAGCTATACACTCAGCTTGCACAATAGCGCGGTAAGTCCCGCCCGGAAATGCGCGGCCAAAACCATACGTTGCTACGGAATCAACTTTAAACCACGTAGAGCCTGCGATGGTTAGATCGAACTCAGAAGTGGTGTCATAAGTTACTTTCGCAGCATCGTACGCAGACATTCCTGCGTCTGACACTTCGCCGACAATTGTCGTCCCTGTCCAGTTTACAACGTCGCTGAGGTTTGGACTTGTTGAGAACGACGACGGCGTTGTAATACGCGCCATATAGTAATTAGCAATCGCGACATCGAACCTGATCGTAGGTTCTACTCCGCCGTCGACACTTTTGGTGCTCAGCTTATCTGGTGCAGGGTTTCCGTACACGCCGTTAATATCGGTGTTAATGATACACTTTGACTGTACGTTTCCCTCAATCAACGCCTCTTCAGCGTTACCAGTGAACGGTATACATAATGCGGTTAGGATTAGGGTATATTTAACCATGGCTGTCCTCTCTTAGAACTTTAGTTTCTTGTACTGCTCGTCGACCATTTCTTCGTGCAGTAGTTGTTGAGCCAGTCCATTACGGAGTCCACGGGGATTGTCAGGCAGGTCGGAGTCTTTAAGGTCTGTGGTCTCTTTATAAACTCCTCCGTTTATAGACGTAGCATAATATGAATACATGTTAACAGATGTATTCATAGCGGATAATATTCTGTCTTGCGAGATACTGTTCGCAAGGGTCAACGCGTTCTGCGTTGCAGCCAAACCTTTCTCAAATTTGTCTTTACTGGCTTTCAGCTCTTCCTGCTCAATTGTCTCGTCTTCCTCTTCTTCCTCGTACAGTGACGAGTCCGTGGCTTCTAGCGCCCCTAGGACTGCGTCGTCGTCCATAGGATCGTACGCTTCCACTATGTTTTCCGCGCTCAGGAAGGTAGTTGGGTCAACGTAGCCGGGGCATATAGGGTTGGACTGAGGGTTGAAGCACTCATCTATCTGGTAGGTATAAACCAGTGAAGCGTTAGCCACTTGGCCCTCGCCTTCTACTTCAATGGAACCATCTCCCCAACGACTTATGGGGATGTTGTTAACCGAAACGAGTTTGTTGATTGTATTGCCGGGAAGCCCCGTCCAATCGTCGGTCTCGCGAAAGATGTAACCATCGCCCGTCGCGTCTTCGTTCTGCAAGTGGACTAACATGCGATCAGCTGGGTTTTTAATTGTGGTGTATCGGTAGATCACTCCGTTGATGGAGAGACCCGGAGACGAAGGCACAAGGGTGCCCATGCTCCAAGAGAAGCCGTTAACTACAGCGTTGCCCGTCGTCCCATATGTGAAAGGATCACAGTAGGAGTAGCAGGGCCAACACGCTAAGAACGCCACCAGCACCCATGAGGGTTTTTGTGTCGTCATCGAGCACCTCCTTAGTTTCCGCTCCCGGTTGTCTTTCGGGGTCGGCTTCCCATGCGGCCTTGGCAGTTGCGCCAATCAGACCTTCATATGGGCAAGGAGTTCCGGCATCCATCATAGCGTCAAACACACGTTTGTCCTGACACATGACAGACACAGCGGCGACTTTCATGCCCATGTCGTATAATGTTTTTGCATTCTTTAGCTTTTCACAGTTCATGTCCCTGACGGTAGAACCCATCGAAAGACCTAGAATTTGAGTTTGGACAGCCCCTGCGACGCCAATGGTACACAGGTCTGAGTTTACGCCGCCGTTAAACTGGGGTGCGATAGCAGAGGGTGGCGGAGAATTGACGTTGGTTGTCACTTCTCCAGTGGTGTTAACAGTACTGTTTGAGGTGCTATCTGTGTAGATAACATCATCACCTTCTTCCTGCGCGAACGCAGTGCCTGTGAGAAGTAAAAGAGTACAAGCCAGAAGTAAGCGTTTCATTTTCTTAACTCCACCAATCGGTCGAGCTTCTCGTCCAACCGTTCAAGCCGGTCGAGAACACGGTTAATGTCCGCGTGTACTTCTGTCTTTGTAACGTACTCTTTTGCCATCTCCTCACGTGTGCGGTTGACAAGGATTTGGATACGCTGAAGCTCAGCAACATAGTTGCGTAGGACGAATCCTAAGACTCCGATCAGGGCTGTTAGCCCTCCACTCCACAGCATGTCCATTTCCATCCGTCACTATTCCGCCGCTACTGGCTCTTCAGGAGCTTCTAAAGAAGCTGCTAACATGTTAACAAATGCTTCCCGACCAACGTTCAACTGGTCTATGTTAAACTGGGAAGTACGTAGTTTTCGATCCAAGTCAGCGAGATGGTTAACCATCGTCTGCTCTTGATCGTTCATGTCTTCCACAAAATACTCTTTGTTATTAACGGTAATTGGGGTTTTTTCATTTTTTCCCATTTTTCGTCTCCTTGGTTTAAGTTAAATTACCACGGTAGTGGTTCGTTTGTAGGTGAAACCGGAGGGGTTATCATGTGGTTAATCTGCCCCTCAATACACGCTTGCGTGTTTGATTTTCCGCCCTCGCCTAATTCTTCCCACACCCATGCAAGTACAGCCGCTTGGTCTAAATCTGCGTAACTAACAAAAGTAGACCCCTCTTCCAACGCGGGCAACCTTGACACGCCTCTCATCTCAGCAGTGTGCTCGCCGTCAACGCCGGTGCAAGTCCAGTCGACATCTGTAACAGTATCGGGGTTTGGGGTTTGTAGAACAGTCATTTTCGTAACTGTCCAAGTGTAAGTTATAGCCATAATAATCTCCGTTCTTAGTCGAATTCGATTTCTTTTTCAGTGATGGTGTCGTCTGCGTATATCTCAGCGATTACCACGTCATGCTCGCTGCTTCTTTGTAGAAACTCTTCTTGAGAAGTAGGTTCAGCCCGCTCGTCGAGCACTGAGATAGCACCCAGCACTTTGTCTACGGTTACTTTAAGTTTTAGTTTATCCATCAGCTAACCCTCACTAACTGCAAGTCTGTTATGTAAATTCTTTGTACGCCGTCGTACCCGTTCGTCGCGTACTTTATCCCCCGATACCCGTCGTTCATCCAGACTGGTGAACTACAAAATGCCGCTCTAACAAAATCTGTCCCGGTGGCGGCTCTTGCGGCGTCTGCATCCCACTTCAAAGACCCTGTATCTGGGCCGCTATCTATGTAAAATCGAAATGAATGGGTGTACTTGTAGTTGGCAGAGGATGTAGAACTATGGACAGCTCCATCTGTATTTGTTAACCGAACGCTCCCCTTTATAACATAGTACCCTGCCGGAGCGTGAATAAACATCCAAACCCCGCCGTGACCCCCGGAAGTACTAGAATAATATATCGAATTTCCGTCACCAGCCATGCTCCAATATGTACCCCCGCCATCGCTGTTATTAGTGGGAGTTTGGTCAAAATCTGTACCACCATCTTCGGGGTCGTGGTTTAAGATGTTCATCACAGACTCAGAGCCTAAAGAGCTTGTACGAGTGCTTCCAAACCAACCGTCGGTCTTTAAATGCCCGTGGAAATACGCAGATCTACCTGTACCCGAGTCTTTAGCCACATTCAAAATAGTAAACGACTGATTAGCGGACGAGACACCATTAATCGCGCCAGAACCGCCTATTTGAAGCGCAGTAGGGTTGCCGCTGTGGTTAGTTTTTACTAAAAAGGCGTTACTTGCATCGGCTGAAGTTATATGCGTAGCGCCAGTGTAGTTAAGTCCATTGGAGTCCCAACGAGAGCGGATTGTTCCGTCACCCGTAGACAAAACTATGTTATTGCTGCTTAGGCGTAAGTCCAATCCTGTTTGGCCGTTATATGAACCAAGAAAGGTGTTATTACCTCCGGTAGTGACCGCAGAACCAGAGTTATACCCAATAAAAGTATTTGACTGGCCCGTATTTCCTTCACGCCCCGCGTAAGCACCGATGAACGTGCCGTAGCTGGAAGCGTTGGTATTGTTGGATAAACCTTCAGCAGCTTGGTTGCCTACGGCGGTAATCAGAGTGCCTGTATTATAGCCCCCCGCCTGCTGACCAATATGAACATTTCTGTGTCCAGAACCCGCTTGATTTGCCGCGTTACCGACGGCGACGTTGTAACTGCCGCCATTGTTGTAGTACATGACGTCGTTACCGACGGCGACGTTGCCTGTTCCTGTTTGGTTGGAACGTAGCGTTCTATACCCAATGGCAGTATTGATACCTGAAGTGTTACTGTAGCCCGCTTCGTAGCCCACAAATACTTGGTTGTTGCCTGTTGCGTTTCTACCTGACTGGTTGCCTACGGCTACTGAATTTGTTGTTTCGCCAAGTCGTAGGCTGCTTGGGCCAACTGCAACGTTATAGCTGCCCGTCGAAACACCGCTTAAAGAATCCACGCCAATGGCGGTATTCTGAGTCCCGCTCGTCATACCCTGCATGGTGGTACGACCGATGGCGATGTTAAAATCCCCGGTCGTGGCACTGTTGTGCATGGCTTGCCTACCAATAGCCACGGAGTTATTTGTGGTTGTGGCGGTACTTCCTGCCTCGTAACCGATAAAAGTGTTACCATCAGCACTGGTGCTGTAGCCCGCTTTGTAGCCAGCGAACACATTATAGTCAGCCGCAAGTCCGAGACGGCCTGCAAAGGTTCCCACAGCCGTGTTGTACGTTCCGGTCGTAATATTTTCTAAAGTTTCGCCGCCCACAGCGACGTTGTACGTACCGCTTATTAGGTCTTGAAGCGCTCTAAAACCAAAGGCGTGGTTGCGCCCAGATGTCTGAGATTTAAGGGCGTCGTGACCAACTGCGACAGACTCCTCAACAGTTTGATCTGCGGCTAAAGCGTTTGCCCCGATAGCAACGGCCATATGGCCTGTCAGGTTCGACGACAAAGCCCCATAACCTAGAGCCGTGTTATACGCGCCGCTGGTGTTAGAAACCGCAGCGTTACCACCGATGGCTGTCAAGTAATCTGCGTTTGCGTTTGCGCCTGCGCGGTAGCCTAAGATGGCTGCGTATGTCCCGCCAGTATTAGTAGTAAAGGCTTGATAACCTACGGCAACGTTATTAGCTCCACCAAGAGTTGCACCCATTGCTGAGTAACCAAATGCCGTGTTGTTACCTGCGGTATTAGCGGTCAACGCCGCGTATCCTACGGCAGTGTTGTTATTGCCGGATACGTTTGCGTCTAAAGAATAGTTACCGATGGCGACGTTTAAGACGCCCGTTTGGTTAGCGCCTAACGCTAAGTAGCCCATGGCGGTATTGTTAGAGCCGCTATTGTTTGAACCCAGAGCGTGTGTACCCACCGCCGTATTTTCCGATCCGGTCGTGTTAGCGTCACCTGTAAGTGCGCCTACAAATGTTAGGTTTTGACCAGTCTGATTAAGACCTCCTGCGGAATAACCAAGTGCCGTGTTGTAGGCAGTAGTAACACTAGCAAAATCTTGAGTTGTCAAAGCGCCCCAACCAACGGCTACACTTCGCGCACCTTTTTCGTCAGCTTGAAGTGAGCTATACCCTATAGCTGTGTTACGCCCACCTTCGTTTTGGCTTTCAAGCGCATAGTTTCCTACCGCTACGTTGAAATTTGTATTAGCGTTAGAGTAAGCCGCTCGGTGTCCCACCGCTACTAGGTTAGCCCCTCCTGAGGAGTTTCTACCCGCTTCATAACCAATTAAAGTTACAGGCGAACCACTGGTTACGCCATATCCCGCGCTATAACCTAACGCCGTATTACTACCTGCTGTGTTTTGCTCAAGCGCGTTACGACCAATACCAACTATGCCTGTCCCCGTGCTATTACTACGAACAGCATTGGTTCCAATACCTACGTTGTCAGAAGCCGTGTTTGTATAAAGAGCATCCAGTCCAATGCCAACATTGTAATTACCCGCAGTTGAGGTATACCCCGTTTGATAACCCAAATAAGCGTTACCCGTTCCGGTTTGGTTTAACCTTCCAGAACTAAGACCCAAAGCCACGTTCCCAGAACCGGTAGTCGTAGCGTTAAGAGCAAGTCCTCCAATAGCCACGTTGTTACTGCCCGACGTGTTAGCTGCTAAGGTAGAACGACCCAGAGCAACTGCATCAGACCCGGTATACGCTCCACCATTCATCGCGTCACGACCAATAGCTACAGCATTACTACCGGTAGTCATAGCCCCGAGGACACTATCGCCGATGGCAATATTACCCGCAGCGCTAAAAGAGGGACTGGCAAACACACCGTTGCCAAGGCCAATATTATCTGTACCAGCGGGCCAATTACCCGTTAGCTTAATAGAACCAGTGGCGACTACATTACCAAAAGTAACGTTATTACCGCTCTCGTATTTTGCGCTGTTGAGGTTCGAAAAGTTATCGTCGACTTCAGTATTAGTTAGGGGCGAACCCTTACCAGCGCGTGTAGTTATCGTTGCCATGGATTACACCCCTAACCGTTTTAAGATGCTGACAAAGTGATAGTCCAAGTCACGGACATCGTGTCATCAGCTGCTTTGTTTACGACGTTAAATTTTGTGCGACATAACATGTCACCCGAACTTGCTGCGTTGAAGATACCGGCCTCCGTGACCGCACCTGTTGCATCGCCAGCTTCAAAAGAAGCCTCGTAAACAACTTTCTCGTTATTAGAACCCGAGATGGTGGTTGTATCTAGCGCTTCGCGAGAACCCAAAATAGACACGAGGTCTGTTTGGCTCGCTGCCGCAGCAGTAGTTCCTGACCCTAAAGCCATGTGTGACATTGCACCCTTAGTGGTATCCTTCATGCGTGACGCAATGTACGCAAGTCCAGAATTCACGACGAGGTTTTTCAAATCTCGCGAGTCTTTGACGTTTCCGGCCTTGTCCTTCAGGACGATATTAAGCTGGCCGGAGAGCTTCAAGTTTTCGTTAATCATAACGATCTCCTTCAGAACGTAGTGGAAGCTCCGACAAAGTCTTCCGCAAAGTAAGTGAAATCAGAGTACCCCTGACTCCTCAATGACCCCGTGTCGGTGCTCGAGGTCAAATCAAGTACCACTTTTCCAAGTGCTACTACGGTCGCGTCTCCTAAAAGGGCGCTATCTGAACGAGGTCTATTAAAAGACTTAGCCAGAGTTTCGCTTGCTACAGGTATATCATAAATCTGTTTACCTGTAACCATATTTGTGCTGTCAGACGTATTTGGTGCGTCTGAGAGAGTTTTTCCTATAGCCAGAAGGTCATTATCGACGACGCCACTGGCATCGGCAAACGCCCTGTCAAAGTCGACCTGACGTTCAAAGACATCAATCGCGGCTGCGACGTCTGTTTTGATTTTTGTAAACTGCATCTCTTGGTCATCAAGAATGGAAGCAGAACCGTCTACATCGTCGGTAAAGCTGACTGTGTCACTAAGTTGTTTGGTGCTTACTTTAGAGTTAATCGCATCAGACGCAGCTGGAGCCTCTGTAAGCACTTTTCCTATTGTAAGGGTATCAATGGCCTCGGAAATGAAACCGTGGTCAGAGAGAGCCTTAGCGAAGGCTACAACGTCATCGTCAACAACGCCGACAGGGTCAGTTGAAACTTTCTTAGCAAATAAGAACGCTTGATCGCCTGCGCTGGCTATTATCTCAGCAATAGGTTTACTGGTTGCGATGGAATGAGCTTCAGAAAGCGAAGCTGCATCATCGAACGCTGTACCAAAGTTCTTTTGTAAAAGGTCTAGTGTGGCAACAACCTCGTCTGCGGCCTTCTTCGTGAAGATAACCACGTGGTCTTCGGTGCTTGTAACTTGGTCAGAAAGTATTTTTGCAAACGCTAGTGTGTGCGCATCAACAAGCGCAGAGTCATCAAGTAGAGGCTTGCCAACAGCAAACGCAGGCTCGTCTAGTGCAGTTGAGTTGTCAGACTTACCAAGGCCAGCGCCTAACGAAATGCTCTCGCTTACTGAGGGGGTTTCCCCGTGTACCTTCTTCGTGAATATAAACGCATGGTCTCCCACGCCAGAAACACTGTCGTTGAGAGCCTTAGCAAACTCAAAGTAGTACGGGTCACTGGTCGTAATGGTCTCAAAAGCGTTTTTAACAAACTGAAGACGCTCGCTGTCTGTAACGTAACCGGCGTCGTTGAACGCTTTAATAACCCCTTTGGTAGCAACATCAGCTAGAGCAGCGTCGTCCAGTAAGGGCTTTAGGAAGTCGAATACAATCTTATCTGACGGGCGTGAGCCGTCATCAATATAGAAGGTATCAAGGAACGAAGCGAAGAGCAGGAAGTTACCTAGCTCCGCTTTTACAACGTTTTGGTTAATGTTTACCGAAGTTTGCGTAAGTACGTTTAACTGCTCAAATTTAGCAGATAACGCATTAACAAGCTCGACAGACCCTAACTTCACGCAAAGTCCTCCCGAATTTTGAACTTGAGCTTGTCGAACAATGTCTCACGGACACCGCTGCTTCGAACAACCTCAATCTCACCTTCGTAAGTACCAGCATCTACCTCTAGGTCTCCAACACTCCACTGGAGTACAGCGACACCTGTGTCTGCCGTCTCAGGGTTGATGAAGAACTGTCGAGAGAACAAAACGCTTTCAGCGCCCGCTTCTCGGAAGTGCAAAGTAACTGTAGCACTGGTCAAGTCGACCGGTGCGTTATCATCTTCGTTCGTAAGGGTTACACGAATCTGTGGACCGGTATCTCCTTGAACGTATTTAAATATCTGTGCCATTAAATCCCCCTGCGAACGCTGGCTTTGTCAAACCCAACCATCTTGGCCCGAAGACTAGCGCCGCGTGTGTCACGGCCTTTAGCGTCGGTGGCGTGCTTGTAGAATTCGGACTTGTAGTAAGCCGCAAGTTCAGGGTTAGTCCATTCTTTGCCGGGGATTATCGCTAGGCGAAATATAGCCCCACAAGCGATTGAACGACCGTATGATTCAAAGATAAAGTCCTCCACGCCTGTAGCTGTCAAAGATGGTTTAATTACACCGGTACCCTCGAACTCGTACTTGCCGTCCGGGGTTGGGTAAAACCTAATCTGAGAATCTTGGTAGATACTAAAAGACATGGGACGCCCGTTGGCTACGCCGCTGGGCAGGTCGAAATGACGGTCTGACACACGGTTTACCGCTGTCCCGTTTATATAGAGGATTAGAATGTCCTCCAAAACAGAACGAGTGGGCACCTCGACTTCGTACTCAGAAGTATTTCTACTCGTGTAGTCCTTATCAATGTCATAACGCCATATCTGACTGACCGCACAAAACTCAGCTGCCGCTTCTTGCAAGTGAGTTTCGATGATTATTTCCGGGCAGCCCGGAAGCAGGGGCTGAATATACGGAAGGAAATTAGCCCATGCTACTGCCATATTAAGTCACCGAACTCATGTTAGACGGCGATACTGCCGAGTCTACTTGGTTTTTAGTTGCCAGAGCTGCGTTAAACGCCCCGTAAGCTGCCTGCGCACGTTGCTCGTTCGCACCGTATTCAGCATCTTTCGAGTAAGCTCTGTACAGAATCCAGTCTATCATTGGGGACATGTAAATGTCGTCCAGTAGAATAACTGTTGTATCTGAACCTGCCGGATCGAGTTGAGACTCTGTCAGTGTAGTTGCACCCGGAGAATCCGTGTAAACAACTTCAATTTCAGCGGCTGTTGTAGCCGGTGGATAGACAAAGAACTCTTTCGGTTGACGTGGGTCAAACGTGAAGTGCTGGATAGCTGTCGTACCAGTCTCAGCGTGCCATGCGGGTCGCTGATCGTCCAGAACACTACGAGCAACAAGGCGAATAACCTTGTAGCCTGAGTCGGTGGCTAAGTTTCGTGTGACATCCAGCAAGCGAAGACTAGACGGGAACTCTGATGAAAGAACCTGCCGTGTACCTGTTGCGCAAGTGAATGAGCCTGTTTTGGCGTTAGCGTCAGGACGTGCAAGAGTAATGGCGAGGTAAGACTCGTTCATCCAGTTCTGCAATTCCGTACGCGGCCATCGAATATTGGTGTCCTGTAGGACATCCTCTACTCGTCTAATAATGTCCGTGACTTTTACGGTAGACATCCGTTACCCCCTATTCGCTAGATTTGGGTGCAGCGGCAGCTTTAGTTGTCTTCGACTTAGTATTCTTAGCTTTAGGTGCAGGAGCGGGCTTAGTATTCTTAGCCATCTCTTCGCCTTCGGCAGTTAGAACCATCTTGTCGCCGATTACTTGGGCTACAACCACGCGTGAACCGTCGAGCTTAACTACTGCCTTATTGGCAACAACTTCAGCGTCTACGGCGTTTATAAAATCAAATACATCCATAATAACCTCCAGAGTTAGAAGAAGGGGGGCGAACCCCCCCTCAAAGGGCTATTAAGATGCCGCGCCTACAATCGTAGTAATCAAAGCCTCAGGCTTGATGACCTTGCGGCCATAAACGGCTAGGCCACGAACGATGTCGCCAAAGTCCGTTTGATTACGAAGAGGTTCAGTTTTGCTGATCTGCGATGCGAATGCACAAGATGCTTTCGTACCTGCAACCATCATGCGACGAGCCTTAGCGTTAGATACGGTTGCACCACCAGAAGTAGCAGCTAAACCCGGAACCAATGCTTTACCCGCAGCGCCTTTAGGCAGAAGGTTAGAAACATAAACTTCGAAGCGATCCAACATACCGATCTTACCAGTACGGATGGTGCTTGAAGCATCTCCTGTGAAGTACGCCTGAGCGATGTCAGTTTGCATGAGCAACTGGCGGTCGAAAGGCGAAAGGATCAACCAACGGCCATCTTCAGGAACGTTCTGCTCGTCAAGAGCAGCTGACATACGAAGGATCGTATCCAGTACGTTCTTAGGAGTAGCTTGGTCGATTGGGGCAACGTCAGTACCGAGGTTATACTCGCCAGACAAAGCACCGGCAGTGCCGCCTGCGTTATCAGCGTGTGCACCTTCAGTTACGAACCAGTTGAAGAAACATTCGTTTTCAATGTTAATCTTCAACTGCTTAGCAGCGTCATCGGTGAACATGTTCATCAAGTCCATATCGGCTTGGTGAGCAAGTACGTCGTTGACCTGCACGCTGAAGTATTTACCTTTGTTGATCTGCATATCTAGGTAGATAGGCGTAGGAACTTCAGAGGTAAGAGTTGTACCAGCGCCAGCATAATCATTAATTGTGATTGATGGTGCAGTACGGATGCGAATTGTGTCGCCCTGATTTTTGATCTCGCCTTCCCAATCGGTATTGGCAATCTCAGTCATCATGGTGTTCGCATAGAACTTAGCGTTGAGTTTATTGGACCACAGTTGTGGAATGAAACCGCCAGAGTAAGACGGGTTTGTGTCGAATGATCCTGATCCGACGACGGGGAATACAGCAGCCATAATGGCCTCCTATTAGTTTAGTTGGTTACTAACAGCTGCCTACCCGTTAACACATATACTATCGTACACGGCCTTCGAGATATGCAGTTGTTATATCTGCTTCAAGTTTTTGGGCCTCGTCGTACTTATGCCGCGTATTCAAAGTGCGTATTTTAGTCCAAGCTGCCGCGATTTCCCTTTCGGAGTAAATCTTAACGTCTTTTCCTACGCTCTTCGTATTAGCGGAATTCGCTGAACGATTTGGCGCGACCTGTTTCTCGAGTTCGGCTTGGCGAGTCTGACGCTCATGCGGTACTTCCGGCTCTAAGGTTTGCCTAAACAGTTTCACGTAGTGTGCTACTGCCTCAGCGTCGCCTGTGTTAAAAGCCTGTGCCGCCTGATCTCTGCGAGGTCCGCGAAGCATGGGATCATGCTCGTTTAACCACGCTACCCAACGTTCGTCGTTGTCGACACTTGCAAAATCAGGAACTAGCGCTGCTAATTTCTGAGTAAAGCTCATCTCTCCAACCTGATTACCAGTTTGCTTCAGTTGTTGCTGAAGTTGCGCGATAATCTCATTTTGTTGCTCAAATCGTCCCTCGTATTCTTGAGAAACTTCCTGTGCAACACGACGCTGGACGTCAATCAGTTCTTCACCAAATTCGGCTCGATCTTCATCGGTCACATAACTGACTTTCTCCTTCGGCTTCGTCGGCTCTTTGGGCTTGGCTGCCAAACTCTCAGCGAGGTTGTTCAGTTTAGCCGTTAAGTCCTTAACTTGCGAATGCAAGCGTGGGACTTCAGCGTCGTACTTACCCCGTAAGGTTTTGTACTTCTGCTCAAATTCGTCCGCTACGTCCGTCGGTGACGTGTCAGCTGGCTCTGCTTCTACCGGTTCAAGTGCTACTTCCGCTTCGACTGGTACTTCTGCCTCGGTATCCTCGGGTTTCACCTCTGAAACTTTAGGCTCTTTTGCCTTCTTTTTCTTTGGTTCTTCCTGTTGGGCGTTTAGCGTTTTCTCTAGTTCTTCCACTTCAGCAAGCTGAGCTTGCACCTGTTTTGGCAATGCCATGTTTTTCTCCTTAAAGCACCAACTCTGTTCCTAGCGTCCCGTGGGTATGCTGTTCCCGTTATGGTGTGCTTCTCGTATTTTGCGCATATGCGCGGTTTTCTACCTTGGCTGCGTCTTTCGCAGCTTCCAGTAAATCTGCAAATGCTTCCGCTCGTCCTTGCAACCGGTGGACTTGTACCATGTCGGCTGCGTGTACTAGCTTCAGCTTGGCGGTCTCTAACTCCGCCTCGAGTAACCTGAGTAGTGCTTCATTGCCGGGTTCTCGAAACCTCATAAGGGCTTTGACGGCTTGGGTATCGGCACTATTCAAATCAATCATAGCTTAAAAGTATAGCATATGTGTCAACGTGTCAACAGATAGACTCGTTAACGTCCATTTGGGCGCGGGCTTATAAAGTTATCTTGCCTGCCGCCTTGTGGCGTTCCGTCTTCTTGCAGGTTAGCCGCCTCTTGGGCTTGCTGTTGCTGCTGCATCATCATCATTTGCTGCTGTTGCTGTTGCTGCTTCTTTTCAATATCTTCTCGAGAAGGGACAAGACGGTCAACATTGGTGTTAAGATTACCGGCCAAATCCCGCATGAGTTCAGCCGTACCCGCAGGTCCAACAATTTCTTGCGCAACCGGACTTTCCAATACAAGGCGGAGGAACTCATTTTTACGTACAGCCTCAGCTTCTTTGACGACAAGCGACATCGCGCCTCGTGCCATAATTTGTACATCACCAATTAAATCCGGGTCTTCCGAGTACCGTAGGTTTCTCTGGTACTGGCGCTCAAGCATAGGTGTAATCACATCGTGGTCAACGTTACCGATAACCTGCTTTATGCTCTTGCCTGCATTAGAAATAAGCATAGACAGACCGGACGATGTACGTCCTGCGCCCGGCACATGCTGGCCTGTCATATAACGAGGGATACCTGACACTTCATCCGCAAGTTCCATGAACTTCTCGAACACAGCCATAAGCTCGCCTGCGTTAGAATTCGGTTGGAAGAACTGCATAGGTGCAGACGCATCGCCGTATTCGGACGACTTAAACTGCCATATCTTCCAAGGATACATCTGAGTAATGTCTTCTCCTGCTGGGAGGCGACTTACGTTTACGCCGACCTGTGGGCCAGATGAGATGCCCATATTGTTCGCTAGTGCTCGCGCTGCTGCGTTGCACATATTTTGCGCGTCAATAGTCAGATCAGCTACCCCGTTTCCGTCGATACGTCCGGGGACTTTCTCGAAAGAAGTGAGGTAATAGGGTTTACGCCCGATAGGGTCGTAATTTAGGACAGCTTTAACAATCGTGTTGTTAATCATCCAAACTTCGCAGGGGTAAGACTTGTGAGGGTCTTCAACCTCTTCTTCGGACATGCCCCAATCAATAAGCATCTGGCCGGGGATCGAGTCCCATAACTGCAACGCAGCAATGAGATCAGAGCTTGCGTCATCAAAGTCTTTATCAGTTACAGTCTCCATTTCGCTGTCATAGTGCTCTAGCCAATCAAACCCGCCTGCGCCGAAGTCAGCAAGCAGTGTACGTATGGCAGACTCGTCGTAGCCTTCAACACCCAACATCGCCTCAAGGTCTTCACGCGTTAAATGGTGAAGCTCCATGATTGGCATGTTCTGAATGTCATCGCCCCAAGGAGCGTAGTAGAACTTATAAGGGTCAACGCGTTCCCACTCGTCACGTAGTACGTCAACTGCGGCTAAGCCGCCTTTAACATACTTCATAGCTTTTCGTTTGCGGGGGATCGGACCCTTTAGGACAGCAAACGGGAACGTTGCGAGATCGTTCGTAAATTCGTAGAGAGCTTTTACCCAGCCGCCCTCTGCAAGCTGGTCTTCCATCTTCAGTTCCATACGATCAACGCGCTTTTCCGCTTCGTGCTTCATAGCCCGCGTAGCCGTATCTTTCATGCCAGCGGCGAGATTTTTAAGCTCCATAGGGTCAAGCGGTCCGTTACCCGCACTATAGTACTGCTGAAGGTTTGCAGACATTATGCGTTGTAGGTTCGCCGCTACTTCAGGCGGAACCTCAGGAATTGGTGTTGGAGAAAGAGACCAAGGCTTATCAGCCCCAGTGCCTAGAAGTGTATCGCGCAACCATGCAGTAGCAGTCCGGCACTTAGTGCTAACAATACCCATAAAGATTTCAGAGCCGCCTTGTTCACGTATCTCTGCCATCTTCGCTGGGTCATATTGCATGTTCCTTGCACGTACGCACGCAGACAACCGATCTTCGATTGTGTCGCGCTTATGATCTCGCATCACTTCCCACCGACGGCGGACATGCGCTGCAAGACCCTGTATCATAGGGGTCATCTGCTTTTCAGCAGACTCTCTCTGTGCTGCGGCCTCTAGGTCAGAGGCACGCGCAACGGGAATAAGTTGCGAACCTAGTGCCATTAAATATTATCTCACATGTGCGATACTATGGACACCATAGCGTTTATCTGCTAACAGGTCAACACATTATGTCCAGCCTCGCGATGATACCTTAACCACCTCGCGCCGTTCGTCCATTGAAGCCATGCCACCAAAGGTCTCTCCTCCATCGGCGTGCAAACACATATACTGAAAAGCATCAGCTACATCCGACCATGGGTGCGATTTTTCTGGACTCTCATCCCTCACACCTTTCGTATTTATCTTGTAACGGTACTTACCCGCTAACGCCTGTACGAGTGGCAGCGCACCTTCGGGGTCGATAACAACTCCGTGTTTACCGTCGACGACGCGTGTCATAAACCTATCGACTGCTGCGATCCTAGCGGCCACAGAATTCGTCTTAGCCCCTTTGACCATAAAGCCTTCGTTACGCCATATGTCAGCGACCGTCCGCTCATCGGTCTGAGCACGCTGAAACGCCGCCGGGTCAATTATTATAAGCGAGCGTCTACCGGGGAACTTGTTAACCAGTAGAGGTTTTATCACTTCTCGCACAAATCTCAGTGCGCCCATGCCATCAGATATTTTAGCATCATACACAACCAAGCGTCCATCGTAGGCTACCTGCCCTATCACCGCCGCCGGGGTTAGACCCGCGTCGACACCGATCAACAGGGGGTCGTCAGAGTACATAGGTTTCATGGTAGTTTTCGCAACATGCACGTCTCTGTCAAACGAGCGGAACACAGGTAGACCAGACAACGATTTACCGAACTGCGCGTTGATATACACGTCGATCCAGTCGTCAGTCTTACCTTGGGAGAGGTTGTCGTAGTAATCATCTGGCAGGAACTGCGTCCAGTCGGCTTCAGGAGAGAGACCGCTGGGCTGTATCGTGATATGTACGTTTTCTGGCGGCTCAGTGAGCAGCGTTTCCCAGAAAGTATCCATGTCAGGGGGGTTAGTCATACCCCAAATGTGCATATTCGACCGCCCATCGTCGGTCACACACCCTACCCCGTTCATCATTTTGTCTGGGTAGCGGCCTACACGGCCTTGTGCAGCGTTGTAAATATCGGGGTGAATCTCTCTAAATTCGTCAAATATGATGAAACTAGCCTGTAAAGACAACAATCTACGCACGTCATTGGCGTCATCTAGCCCGCGAAATAGGACTTCGCACTCTACATCACCCATTTTTATGACGAATTTGTACTCTGTTTTGAGGAAAGCACCCATAATTCCATCGGGTATCCACTTCAAAAAGTCAGGAATTGACGTATCTCGGAGCTGTTCTCGCGTATTTCGCACCCAAATGCACCTAGAACGACGTATTCCGTCCTTACACGGGGCCATCTGTGCCGCATGGTGCACAATTTTCATAATACCGGCGGTGGTTTTGGTCGATCCGACCGGTCCAACAGCCAAAGATATGAACTTTTCCGAGTAGAAAAAGTCGTCGAGGCTCGCTATGACCTCAAAATTAACTTCATGTAGCATCGTCGAGCGCCTGACCTTCGATTGTGATGGCGTCGTCTCGGTCCTTAGCGCGTGTGATGTTGATTATGACCTGTGGTCCACCACCTGTGTTGTCCGCTTTGGTATCCGGTTCCAGTTTGCCGAGCTTATTCAGCATTTTTTGGAACTCTATCCGGGCCATGGGGTTTATTGTGGGGTTCTGCATATGGC
>JACLAB010006756.1_pt1 | contig 49071 bp, 36 predicted proteins | sample 8027921 | NCBI WGS metagenome assembly JACLAB01 (sample SAMN15725117, study PRJNA655200) | protist metagenome | isolation source: fluorescence activated cell sorting (FACS) single amplified genomes of... | place: USA: West Boothbay Harbor, Gulf of Maine | collected 2000-07-19 | reverse complement strand
AGAGGTTGTGAAGAAGGGTATTCCGTCCGAGGAGGCGACGGAAGCGCTCATCGAGCTCATCAAGGAGAACGATCGCTGGGTTGAGAAAGAGGTCGAAGAAGTTTCTGCGTAAAGAAAAGTTACGATGCAAACACATTAGCTCGCATGTTTAATATTATTCGGACATTCCTTCACGCACGTTTCCACACTATCATTCATCGACACGCGTCTATGATTGCCAGTATTAATTCAAATTACAACTCACTCACTTCAGGTAGATACGTTCTATCAAATGCAGTCGAGGGCTTGAGCCATATCGGCTTCGATATCCGCATAATCCTCAATACCGGTGGAATAGCGAACAAGGTTGTCCTTAATTCCGATTTCCGCACGCTTTTCCGGACCTTGATCCCAGTACGAGACCACAGTTGGTTGCTCGATGAGAGACTCGACGCCACCGAGCGACGGCGCGATGTACGGCAACTTGCACGAGTCAATAAACTTCGCCGTTTGCCAGAGGTCACCCTTGACCTCGAAAGAAACAACTCCACCGAAGCCCTTCATATACTTTTTCGCTATTTCATGATCAGGGTGGCTGGGCAAACCAGGATAATGCACCCGCTCAATCTTCGGGTGCGCTTCAAGGAATTTTGCAATTTTCATGGCGCTGTCGTTGTGACGTTCAATGCGGAGAGCCAAGGTCTTCAAACCGCGAAGGACCAAGTACGCCGCATGCGGATCAATAACACCCCCGAGAATATTGTGGAACTGCTTGACCTTGTCGACGGCATCCTTTCTACCGACAATTACGCCAGCGAGGACATCGTTGTGACCACCAAAGAATTTAGATGCGCTGTGAATCACCAAATCGGCGCCAAAATCAAGCGCACGAGAGTTGCATGGCGTCGCGAACGTGCCATCAATGCACACGAGGCAGCCGGTAGGCTTGCACAAGGACACGATGCGTTCAATGTCGACACATCGAAGGTATGGGTTCGTCGGCGATTCAGAAAAGTACAACGAGCATTCGTGTTCCTTCAACGCCTTTTCGAGACCATCGTAGTCAGACGGGTCGAGCACCGTGCACGTGATACCCATCTTCGGTAAAAATGTCTGAATGAATTGTCGCGTACGTCTGTAGCAATCTGTCGTGGTGACGATGTGACCACCAGCCGGCACGAGCGCGAGCAACATCGTCGTCGCGGTGCACATACCAGAGGCGCTCAACAGCGCTGCTTCACCACCTTCGAGTTGACGAATCTTCTCCTCGCACGCTTGTGTGGTGGGGTTTCCATAACGCCCATACTCAAAGCTCCCATATCTGCCCTCTTGGTACGCAATAAGCTCCTCAGTATCCTTAAAGTGATACGTCGACGTGCACACGATCGGGGTTGTCAACGAGTCACTCACTCGCGGTCGTCCGCTGCGTTCGCCTGTGTGCGCGCGTAAAAAACTCAATCCATCAGTATTCGTTCGCGTGCGAGCACCATACACGTATCATCTCTACATCAACGTCACCGCACATCGCACGGCGTCTCGCGCTCGACATTATATCGCACCGTTGTGTATGCTTTGCGTGGAGTCGCCCCAAGGCGAAGCCCCGCCCTCGGCGCGCGTGACCGTCGTCACCCGACGCGCCTTCGTCGCCGTCGCCCGCGTCTTCACCAGCGCCACGCGAGGGATGGATTTAGAACTCAAAGCGCTCATCCTACGTCGCGCGCGAATCGCATGCTCGTCAGTCTCACGCCCCCGATCGTCGTCGTCGTCGTCGTAACAACGATGTGTTGTGGTTTCCGCGTGCGGTGGCGTCTAGGGCGCGTGCGTGCGCGTCGTCGCGCCGTCGCGCCCGCCGCGCGTGCGACGCGTGCGGTCGTGTTCGATGGCGACATCCGCGCACACGCGTCGCGGCACGCACCTCTCGCGCTGCGTCGTCCGAGTGAAGTCGTCCGAGTGAAGTCGTGATGGGTTTGACGCGTCTCGAGAGGGTATCGACATAAATACGCATCAAGGGTGAACATACAGAGGGTTAGAGACGTATACTACGAGATATCCACATCCCCCGGTGAGGGTGTGCGTGGAGTCATTCATAGTGTGGCCATCAATAGCCTATGTTTGGATGAAATGTGGTGTACGGCGCAGAGTGCAACCGCCCCGGCGTCGCGGGCTGGTCGATGGTCGATGGTCGATGGTCGTGTTCGCTACTGTACCTATAGTAATACATTCTACATTATTGTTTTTTGTTTATAGCGCGCTCGTCTTCGTCGTTGTCGTTGTCGTCGTGCTCGCGCGTTGGTAACTCGTCAGGTTGCAAGCCCGGACACTCGACGGGCGCCTCGCTGGTGCAAGCGAGGTCGCAAGACCCAAATACAAAGGTCGTTTCTTCGCCATCCCATATGCGGTTATAAAATATATTCTCACCATACTCGTACTCTTTGGCACACGTCTTCATCTCGGCGAGCGCGCTCGGCGAGGCAAAACCCGGGCAGCGCTTGTCGCCTTCTCGCACGCACCCGATATCGCTCACCGTAGCGACGTCGTTATTGGCGTCATTAAACGGATAGAGATAAAACCCAAACTCCTCAGCTGGGGCAATTCTAAGCGACGTTCGATACGTCCCACACGAGACTTGTTGCATTTCTTTCGACACGTCAAATATGAAGTCCTCCGACATGCTCTTGGTTGTCACTCGCGCGCCGACGCCCTCCCACGTGCCCACGGGAAACGTCAACGTCCCACGCGCCGCACACGCCGTGAGTAATGTAAACGTCACATCTCTCGAATCGCCTTTCTCGATCTCATCCACCCCTTGGCGCGTATTCTGCACCACATCATCCCGTCCCGCGATGATGCCGTGGTACTCCGTCGTTCCCACCCCGTCATCCGGCGTCGCTCGGTTCACCCCATCGATGATAAACGGATCGCTCGCCCCGAGACCAGTCGTAGATTCGTCCATCACACCCATATCATCCATCGCCATCCTCGACGTCGTCCTCGTCGTCTCCTCCACACCCCCTCGTCCTCGTCCGTGCACTAATTCTCGCACAACACCATTCGCGCGTCCGCCCACGCCGCGCGTTTGTCCTCGCCCGCACGCCACGACGACGGCACCGATCACGCCTAGGGCGAATACCGGTTTAAACATCCTACTCGTCGTCCGTCGTGCTCGTCGTCGTTCATCGTCGTCGGGTGCGATCGGTATCAACAGCGGCTCGCGCTCGCTCGCGTGCATCGTCATCGGTCGACGAATGACGCTCGATCGTGTTTTCGATCGCGCTCGATCGCGCTCGATCGACGCGTGCGGTCGATCGATCGTGCGACTGTGCGAGGTTGAAAGGGAAATTTCACTCCTCGGAGTGCTTTCGCGAGACGCGGGTGCGACGGCAGTGCGACGGCAGTGCGACGGCAGTGCGACGACGACGACGCGCACGACGGGGGGTTAGGGTGATTCGTGAGAGTCATCATGACGACGACGACGACGACGACGGTGGTGACGACGACGACGACGAGGACGTCGTCGATGGCGCGCCGCGGGATACCGATGACGATGATGACGTCGAAGACGAGGACGAGACGAGGACGAGGAGGATACGGGGTGAGCGTTCGCGCAGAAGGCTCGACGACGACGACGACGACGACGAAGGATGCAAAGGTGGTCGTACTCGGGGGCACGGGGCGCGTGGGTGGAGCCACGGCGGCGGCGTTGTTGGGCCAAGACGCGGGGCTCACGACGCGAGAGGTGACGCTCGCGGGACGACGGAAAGAAGGGGCGATGGAGGCGAAATCGCGTCATCCCGCGCTGGCGAATGCGGCGTTTGTTGAAGTTGACGTGAATGATAAAGAGAGCGTGAAGCGGGCGATTGCGGGGGCGGATTTGGTGATTAACACCGCGGGACCTTTTCAGCGCCGCGAAACGTGCGCGGCGCTCGAGGCGGCTATCGAGTCTGGGGTGAAGTATTTGGACGTGTGTGACGATGCGAGCTATGGACAAAAGGCGAAAGAATTGAGTGCGCGCGCGAAAGCCGCGGGTGTAGCGGCGATCACGTGCGGTGGAATTTATCCCGGCGTGTCGAATTTGATGGTGCGCGACACCATCGAGTCCATGTCAAAGGAGTTTAGAGGGCAAGAAGCTAACGCTGGGAAGGAGCCTGAAGTGGAATACGTGTTGTACAACTATTTCACTGCGGGCTCGGGTGGCGTAGGGACGACTATATTAGCGACCTCGTTCTTGTTGTGTGGCGAAGACGTAGTGGTGTGGGAAGACGGCGAGCGCGTCGTTGCGAAACCGGCGTCTCAACGCAAAGTGGTTGATTTTGGCAAGGGAGTGGGTAAAAGAGAGGTGTTTTTGTACAATCTTCCTGAAATAGCGTCTACGCGCGAGGTGTTCAACGCTCGTACGGTCAAGGCACGTTTCGGGACGTCTCCAGGAATTTGGAACGGAGCGATGGTTGCCATCGCAAACATCGTCCCTAAAGACATGTTGGAAAATCAGGATGCGATGAAGGCGCTGGCGAGCTTCTCCGAACCATTCGTTCGCGCCGTTGATAACATCGTCGGCGAGAAGACGTCGATTCGCATCGAGGTGAAGCTTAAGGATGGTAAGCAATCTGTCGGTTTGTACACGCATCCTCGCTTGAGCGAATGCGTTGGCACGTGCACTGCGGCGTTTGCGCAAGCCATGCTCGATGGAGATTGCGCGCCAGGAGTGTGGTATCCGGAAGAAAAAGAAGCAATTGCCAATCGCAAGGCTTTATTTGATCGCGCGAGCAAAGGGACGACGATGTTTGTTATGAATCAAGCGGGTTGGCTTTTAGAGACGCAGCCGCTCAACCTTGGATTTGGCCTGAGCATTGACTTATAATTTAGCTACTTGTTAGAAACGATTCTTATCATGCTGCGTGCGAGTTCAAAGTAAAAACCTTACTCACGTGCGGTTTTTTTACATGTCCAATTCTAAAAATTTCTACTTTTAAGCCGACGGAGCCTTCGCCATGGCTTGCACTGCGGTGCTCACAATCAAAGCGAGCTGGAGTCCTTCATCCGCACCTTGGGCCAAGGATTTATCAGCTTGACCCATCTTAATGAAGATCTCAGCCTTGATAGGATCAGGAATGTCAGCCGTGAGTACGACGTCGGAGAACTGATCCATGATGGCGAGCGCGGTGAAACCGTCGCGCAAAATATCCTCCATGTGCGCTTGCGCTTCGTCGTACTTTCCACCACGGCACAAATCGTACAACTTCGTAATTCTTTCTTCCGAAATATATCCTGCAACTTCAGTGATGCTCGCACCAGAGACTTTATTCGCGAACAAGCGGGCGGCACTTTGCAACAAAGTAATCGCTTTGCGCATGTCCCCACCAGAGTGCTTCGTGCACGCCGCAAATGTGTCCTCACTAACCTCCAAACCTTCTTGTTCGCTAATAAACTGCAGACGCCCGACCATGGTATCCGGTTCTAAAGGTTTGAATCGGAATTTTGAACAACGACTCGCGATTGGATCAATAATTTTTGTCACGTAGTTGCACAACAAGAAGAAACGAGTCACTTTTGAATACGTTTCCATCATCCGACGAAGCGCAGACTGCGCATCGTTCGTCATCGCATCCGCCTCATCTAAAATCAAAATCTTATACGGCGGTGACGGATACCCCGGTGCCGGTGCGCCCACCGCGAGACCCGCAAAGTTTTTGATCTTGTTCCGCACCACTGAGATGCCTCGCTCATCCGACGCGTTCAACTCCTTCACCCGGGTCTTGTACAAATCCGGTCCGTACAATTGCTTGCAAATCGCCAACGCCGCGGTCGTTTTCCCCGTCCCTGGCGGTCCGTAAAACAAGCAGTGTGGCATGTTCCCGCTCTCCAACGCGCTTTGCAACACTTGCACCACTTCCTTTTGGCTCGAAATATCGCTCACCACACGTGGGCGATATTTATCCACCCACGGGGCGTTGGCATGGCGCAGATCCGTCTTCGTGTCACCCATCTCGGCATCAACCATGTCGGTTTCTACAGCGCTTCGTCGTCGTCGTCGTCACAAGGAACGACAACAGCGCGAGTGTGACGTCGCACTCGGGCTGTTGTCGCACGCGTGGGAAAAAATTCAAAAAAATTCACCGAGGTCGAGGTCAAGGTGCTAGGGTGTATGATTTTCACGTATATAGAAGTAAACGAACCACACTACGATATTTCTATACCCTGTTTGATTTTTACTACGCGACGCCTCGGTCGTTACGCCACACGACGCGCGCGCGGCACGAATGGCGACGACGACGGCGACGACGGCGTCGACGCGCGCGAGAGGATGCGCATTTCACGATTGCTCGCGCGCGTGCGCGTCGCGGAGGCGCGGGCGAGGGGCGCCATCACGCACGTACGGCATCGAGGGACGACGGGCACCAGCGCCGGCGGCTGCGAGGTTGGCTGCGGGCGCGCGCGTGGACGTGTGGACGGATGTGCAGTTGCCATTCGACGACGATGCGAGCGCGAGATTCATGAATGCATACTGGCAAAAGAAACCACTGCTGATTCGAGGGGCGATTCGGGATTTCAAACCGCCCTTGGATGGGAATGAAATTGCTGGCGTGGCGTGCGAAGAGGACTCGAGCGCGCGTTTGTTTGTGCGACGAGGCGACGACGATGCATCGTGGGAGAAAATGTTAGGACCATTTAGCGAAGAAGATCTTACTTCTTTACCCACAGATAAGCCTTGGAGTTTGATTGTGAATGATTTAGACTCGCAAGTTGAACCCATCGGTGACTTGTTGGAGTTGTTCAGCTGTTTTCCGCGGTGGCGCATCGCAGACATCCAAGCAAGCGTATCACCGGATGGCGGAGGTGTCGGTCCTCATACCGATCATTTTGATGTATTTTTACTTCAGGCTGAAGGCGAAAAACGCTGGTCAGTGGCATCAAACGAAGCATATTGGCCTGACAATGACGAAGCGTTTGTGCCGGATTGCGCCATTCGTGTGCTCAAGGAGTTTACCGAGGATGACTCATTCGTACTCGTGCCCGGAGACATGCTTTATTTGCCGCCAAAGGTTGCGCATAACGGTGTTGCAGTGAACTCTACGCCTGGGGTAAGCGTGACTCTTAGTATTGGATTCCTGGCACCCACTATAGATGAGCTCGTTCTGTCGTACACTTCGCAGGCGACGGAGAAGGTAAAAGGTTCACGTTGGTCCGATCCTTGGCTCAAACCCGTGGAAGAAATTGGTGCAATTTCTGCAGAGTCCGTATCATTTGCTTCAGAAATGCTGAAGCGCACGTACCCAAAGAACGATGCCGAAGTCGCACGATGGTTTGGATGCCACGTCACCGCGCGCACGGGTGATGAAGTAGAAGAGGAAGATAGTGGTGGAGTAAGCGTAGAAGAGCTACTCGGAGAGTGGGAACACTCAGCTTTAGTTGCGCGTGAAGATCTTCGATTTGCTTTCATCGACGAAGTTGGCGATGGAAGCTTGGAAAACGCATTATTTTTTGCGAATGGCGAGTGCTGGGACATCGCGAGCGACGCGGCGCTGAAAACCGCCCGAGTCATTTCAAACAGAGGTGACTTGTATGAAGAAGATACGCAAACTGATGCGTGCGATTTTGACGAAGAAGCGCTCGCACTAGTTTTAAAGCTCTTCGAGCGTGGGTATATATACTTCCGCGAGGAAGACGAAGTGTAATTTTACAATATCTACGAGGGACCTTCGCGCGATTTGTCTATTCCAGTGCCCCACGTTCCTCTAGGTGCATCGCTATATGCCGCCGGATCCATCGGGTCTAGGGGCTCGTCAGCCCTAACTTTGGGAATTGCCGCTCGCGCGGCAACTTTCTTTGCTACTGGCACCTGCTGTGTGCCTCTATGCGCCGGGCCGATGCCGGTTGTTGCCGCGCTCGGGGCGCGCGTCACGCTCACCGTCGGCAGTTTAATCGACTGTTCTATCTTTGGTGGCGGTGGTGCCACGCGTTCACGCTGCTGCTTAGTCATGAACTTGTTCTCTACGACATCTAATGAATCCACACCGGGTGGATATTTACGCAAAACGCGTGAGCAGTGTAGGCAATACCCGTGCGCCTTGACGAGTCCTCGACCGAATCCACCGCAACCTAAACACCTCCGCATGCCAACCGCCGACGCCCCGTCTCGTGGTCGCTCCCACGACGTCTTCTGCGTGTGTGGGTTAAAGTAATACTCTTTCTTCGTCGATGGGTCTATGGCTACGCTCCATCCTGGAGGAAGAGGCGGCGGCGGCGCGCGTTTCGCGGTTTCGTCGCGTCTCTGCTCGACGCCGTCGCGAGCTCCTACTGCCGCTGCCGCCGCCACCGTCGTCGCTCGCGGGCGCACATCATCCTTCACCTCTCCAGGTCGTTCCCACTGCGTCTTGTTGAGTTTTTTATTGTAATAATACACCTTGCCGTACGTCTCATCCTTCTTGGCTTTCCACCCTGGTGGCAACGCATCCTCCTCATGCGTCTCCAACTCTCGTCGTCGTTTGGTCGTCGTCGTCGTCGTTCCTGGGTCGTCGTCATCATCTCCTACTATTCCCCTGGCTTTCAATCGCGCTAATAACGCCGCTGGTAACGCCTTGGTCGTCGTCATGTGTCCCAGTCGCGGTGTGCGGCCCAAGGAGTCGGTCAACCGACTCCACGTCGATTTCGCCGTGTGCATCTCGATCGATCGATTGATATCACATCATCAGCCGTTTTTTAAAACGGCTGGGCGAAACACGAATGAGATGGAGTTGATGTGGCGCCTGCATACGACGACGACGACGACGACGACGACGACGACGATGGAGGATGACAGAGAATCAACGTTTACGACGACGAAAGATTTTATTCAAGTCAAAGTAGATCATTTCAAAGCCAAAGCTAAGAACGCGTTGGAAGGAGGACGGTACAAGGAGGCGTACGAGACGTACACCAAGTGCTTGGAGGTGTTGCGCGTGGGCGATGGCGCCGAGCGAAGTAAGGTGTTGTGTAATCGTTCGATGGCGTATGTTAAAGCGGCGAATTTTAAATTAGCATTGAAAGATGCTGATACTGCAGTCGCATTGACCCCGACGTTTGGCAAGGCGTGGTGGCGTAAAGGTGCCGCGCACGTCGGACTGCGTCAGTATCCTCTGGCGCTCGCCGCGTACAAGATGTCGTTGAAGCATCAACCACAGGTCGATCGCGCAATCGAGGAAGAACACGTGAAAGTGATGAATCGTACGATATCACAATTCACTCGCGAACAGATTGGAGAGTGGGTTCTCGAAGTACTCGATGATTACGAAGCTCGTGAGATGATGAAACCGGCGCACTTGGAGACTGTCACGTCGCTTGAAATGACAGAAGCAATGTTTTGTCAAGTAAAAGACATTGACGAAATGAGTAAGAAGCCAGGGGATTACTATCGGTTCGTACAACACTGGAATATGTACCCGATGAGCTTGGCTATGGCGTACACTCAACGGGCGAGCATGTATCGTCACGCGTTGTGTTTCAAACAGGCGCGCGCTGACGCCGCCATGGCGCTTGTGCTCTTGCAGGATGATCCGTCGCTCGCTCTCACTGATGACGAGATGTTCTTCACATACAAAAAGGACTCTTTCACTCGCGTGTATACCGAAGCTAAAGTCATCACCAAAGCATGGGCGTGGTACGAATTGGGCAAAGCGTACGAAGAGCAGCGCGGGACTGGGGACCAGCGTTCAGCAGCCAAGTGCTTTTCGGCGGTCACAGAGCTTCCAACCGACTATCCAACTTTTGCGAACGCGTTCAAGATCATGTGTGAAGGCATGAAAGATGTTGACATGGGGCGAGTGCTCAGCGATGTCAACGATCAGTATGAAGCCACGGAATATGGATTAAGAACAGTGCCAAAGGCGACGGCGTACATTGTCTCTGTTCACGCCCACTTTCCGCATGGTTCGCTCGTGAAGTTCGACTCGCACGTGCGAGACGAGTTTCGTTCGTGCGTCGCGGACGCTGCTGAAATCAAAAAGCAAGACGTATTGATTGAGAGCGTAAAGCAAAGCCTCATAAATGGTGTCAAGTGCATCGTTGTGAAGTATCGAATCCTCGTTGGCGAAGTCGAAAAGAAAGCTCAGGTAAGTAAATTAATTACAAACTAAGGTAGTCTTTTACAAACGTTTCGTAGGAATTAATGGCTAAAATTCAAGCCCGTGATGAATTATTCTTAGGTGGAACTCACGCGACGACCGTTATGGGTGAACCTTCAGAAGTTTTTGGTGAGACTCATTTAATTGAATCCGCAAGGATGAATTAAATTAATTAAATTATTTCACATCTATAGGAGAAATTAAAGAGCTACGCACGGAAGAACTTGTCGAACGGGTCACTAAGTTGCAGGACGTCATCCTGTCTACGCTTAAAAGCGGCAAGGAGGTTGTTGTTGCATCTAGACCGCCGATGGATATGCAGCTTCCATACAAAACTTATAAATTAGTTTACAATGACGGTACTCCGGTCGAAAGAGTGAACAAATCAGCATATTGCATGTCTCAAGTACATTATAGTGCGCAAGGAATGCACAAGCGCGAAGTATGGGCTGAAATAATGGTGCGTTGATGTGCAGATAATTAATTTCAATAATTCGAGGATTTAATTAATTGCTTCCCAGGATAAGTCTTGTAGATGGCATCAAAGCTCGTCTGAGATTGTGGTACAAGCTCTACGCGTTCCCAAAGATGCGACAAAAGAAGATCTCGATGTTTGCATCACGTCATCCACCGTAAGAGTTGCTTGCGAGAAGACTGGGCAAATTTATCTGCAGGTACGTTGAATTAATTATTTCACTGACTCGGAATTAATTTCGACTCTGATTTATTTAGGGGGAATTACTTCGTCCAATCATTCCTGAAGAGTCGGCGTGGGTTCATCTTGGTATGTGTCAAGTTTTGTATCGATCGCGATTCGAATGAATTAATTGTGCGCGTCATAGGAGGTGAAGACGACGATGGATTCGTGTTGTATTTAAAGAAAATGAACTTGGAGCTCTTTAAGAGCAAGCTCGCGCAACCAAGCGATAGCTGGTGGGAGCGTTTATTCACTGCGCACGGCGAAATTCAGTTCGACGACTACGACAAGGACTTTACGGATCTCCCAGCGCCGATTGCAGAGGTGCGTAGGAATATTTCAACTTTCACAACTTCTGTCTCTCACTCCTGTTCTGTCATCTGTAGAGCATTTGCGCCCGCGAAGCGGAGCAAAACATAAAGAACAAGATCGACGACTTTGAAAATCACGAGCGCGAAGTTGCTCGTGAACTTGATGATGTGCGGAAACGTAACAGACAGGTGCGCCTGGCCGAGCTTCGCAGCGGCAAGTATCTGTCATGGGTCGAGCTCGACAGACGCAACCCAGGGAAAAATGAATTGGCACCTCAGAGTCAAGAGGCACAATAACTTTATTAACACTTTAAAAACATCACTTCCGGTGTTCAACGGCTTCAAAATCTCGCATCTTTGTAATGTTCACTTTTCAACGTTTGACACTTCTGACACCGCTTCGCTCGCCCCCCTGTAAAGTCTCACATATTTCGCGAACTTTGCATTCTCACGACTTTTTAATGCTCCATAACCATTTCCAATAAACTTTCGTCGGATTCACTCCAAATTTGGCGCAAGGATCCGCCATTCGAAGAATGAGCTTTTCTAACACACCCATGTCGCGTGCCAAGAATTTGGGCGTACCGGCGGCTTCCAACATGAATGGGTGCTCGCGAACAAAAGTAATAGCCGTGGCGAGCAGAGAAAGTAACATGCACACAGTAGATACTGAAAAAAACATAGACAGACAAAGAAGTGTACTTTTTAAGTCAAATGCGTTGACGTCCTCACCGAAGAGATAGCTGCATAACATCGTGTTGAAGCCTAAAATAGTGGATTGCCAAACCATACGATAGCCAACTGTCCAGCACCAAGCTTTGACGTAACAACCCTTACAAGAAGGACTAATCGTCGCAAATAAAAAGTTTCCTCGATACTTGATGAGCGTATCGAGCTGAATTCGTCCAAGTCTAGGTTTATTGTCGCTCTCACTCGCTTGCATAGCGAGTCGGTGCTCAAGAATGGAATCACCGGCAACTGAGTGTAAAATTGGTGGATCCCCCTGCGTGTGCTTTGAGTCTGAGTTGGTAAAACATTACATCAGCGTACTTACATGATAATAACCGTCATATGATACAATAGAATGACAGATTGGGCACGTACCGTGAGCTTCTTGACTTGTGAAAGGGCACATTTTTGACTCGACGCTGGTCACGTTGTCAAGCTCCTCCATGAGACCTTTCATGTTTTTCCAAGGTTTTCCGTCGAATACAGCTCGAACACGGCCGTATTTCTCGGTTTCAAGAAGTAAAAAGCACATTGCACTGAAAAGCATCATAAACGACGCCGTGGCTAGCGTCCACCACTCTACAAAATATGATATTAGATAACGTTTGACCAAGGTTGGTCAACCAACGCACCGCACAACTTGTACAAGCCAGTGCTCTTGGGCGCACATACTGCTACGGCTAAAGCCGCGGTTGCGCTCACAGGGATGATGAACTTCTCACGCAGTGCATTCATGATGCCGAAAGGCTGCATCATGAGTTGCATTACTGTCATGATCGGTGCTAGGCGTGGAGGTGAATGAAGACATACGTTTGTCATTGCAAAGGCTAAATTTTTCTAATTATGCTGCCATTTCTTCAGCCCATTCGGGGTTCTTCTTCAAGATGACGACCCCTTCTAAGACAGGCGTTAATGGGATATACTGTTCACTCGCTAATTCCGCGCGATCGCCAACGGAAAGAAGTACCGGTGTCGTATGAGTTTGGAAACCAGTGATTGTCTTTGGTCGACCCGCTTGTCCAACCACGTCGACGGCTTGACCAACGCGCACCGCAACGGGCAATGGCTTGCCCTCTTCATCAACAGTCATGAGCATACGTGGTTGGGCCGCAACAAACAAAAAGTACAACATGTAGTGGTACTTGCCCAAGATTGTGTGCTTCATATCAAGTCCCGCAAAGGCTGTGATAATTAACCCTGCAAGAGCGACATTCGACAGCAACGCTCTGTCCGAGTGCGTCGGTGAAAGTGTGAGCAGACCCTTACCCATGTGAATAAGACCTTGGGACACTCGTACTAAGAACAGACACGACGGTTCTTTGTAATAGTAACTACTCAACTGTCTCAATTGCGATGCTAAGCGAGCGTTGTTGGTACCAGAACCAACGATACCGAGGGCAAGGCACGCCGCTTGCGCCACTTCTTCATTGCTATCATGACTGAGGCGTCCAAGCAAATCAGTGATGTCGAGCTTCGGGTTCGATGTATGCAATAACGCGAAAGCGAGTGGAACTGCTTTTTTCACAGAAGCATCGCCGTATTGGATGAGATGGTCATACGCACGAACAGCCATGTCGGAGCCAAGTTCCTCACCCATGGCAACGAGCGCGATGCCCAACACCGCTACACTTTGAGGATCAGAGATCCACTCATCGCCTTCCTCAGCCTCAGGATGCTCACCACACTTCGCCAAAAGAGACTGAATCTTCAAAACATTACCACTGCCTGCGTACGCGCATACATCAAGTACGGTTTGCAAATATTCACTGATGCGAGGCGGAAACGTCTTCGCAACCTCCAACGTTGCTTCGACTTCAACTTGACGCTGCAAAAAGAGTAAGCCTAAGCCTAGGCACAAAAAGTGCACAAAAGGGTTCTCGTGATCCTTTTCGGGTCTCATCATGAGTGTTTGAACAATAGCCTGCACACATTCTTCGTGACAAGTACCGCAGAAAACGAGACCAAGGGAGAGCGCCGCAAATGCAACAACCTCAAGCGGCGCAGAGTCATCAAGAATGACCTCAGTGAGTAACTCTGAAACCTCCTCTTTTTGCGTTCCAGCATAAGCTAAGCCGAGACCCATAATGGCACCAATGCGCACCGACGGATTCTCCTTGGTAACGCTCTCATACAATAAACCGTACGCCGGATCGCAGTCGTTGCGAATATTCGTGTTTATGAGACCAACCGCAAGCAAGCCACCGGCGACGATATTTGGTTCTTCACTGTACAAATAAGCATCGACTTGCGGTAAACCTCCTTCGACATCCCAAAGTAAGATTGAGCCGAGACTGGCTGCTGCCGACATCTTGCCGTGCTCCTTGTTTTTGAAAATCCAGCTTACGTTGGACGTCGTACCGTCAGCCGCCTCAGAGGACGTTAAAAGCTTGTCATGACCGAAGCCAGCGTTGACGAAAGCGTTGACGAAAGTAGCGGCAAGATTTGCACGAGCGCTATCGACCGCTGATCCAGATGGTGCACGAACATCCATTAAGTGCGATTTGTAAATGTCTTCCGGTAATTTGGCTTCCATCACATCCAAGTCCCGCGCAAGCGTCAAGTAATTCTCAGTCAAATTTGAGTTACTCATGATGTTCTGCAACACGTCCAGATCATCGCCTTCAATTTCGCAAGGACCGTCATCAAGTTTCAAAGGGTGGCCATGCTTTGCGAGCATGTAGCAAAGTTGCTTCTTGATAGTAATGTCCGTGCACGCGATGAAAGTTTCCTCAATAACATTTTGGAGACCAAGCTTGAGAGCAACGCGCATAGCATCCGGCATCTTGCCAACCTTCATGAATATAGAATGAGCAGTTTTCAACACAATAGCATCTTCAGGTTCGGGCAAGTAGTTGGAGCAGCTGAACAAGTAGAGGCACGTGCGCGAGTAGTTGGAGTCATTGACGTTGTCAAGCAGAATGTCCAACTTTTCCACCTCCAACAGCAAATCTACCGCTTCTGGCTCGGCATTATGCTGCATGTGGAACGGAACAATTTCAGTCACTAAAGTCATGAGATCATCCATAGATGCGTTGTCACCCTCTTGCTCCACCCGTCGGTGGTACTCTGTGCCGATCTCCGCAGCGAGATTACGCACATACTCGTGCCCCCAGTTCCCTATGTCCTCCTTCGATCCTAACAACCTGTACTTGAGAGATTCAGGAATTTCACCCGCCACTGGTGCGTTCGTCATGGACAGCAAAGAAATGATGTCCGCGAGTAATAGCTTGTTTTCACCTTGTTTGAATTTATCAAACACCTCCTTCAAGGTTTGCAAGTGCGGACGTAAAAACTTGAGCGGCTTCGGAACGCTCGTCATAGAACTGTGCGAGTGATATAAACGTATGGTTAGTGTCATTATCGGGTTGATTTTACCTTCACTAAGGCTCATTCAGCGCGTTACATCTACGTGGCGCTCGGTCAAGATCTGTCCCAGTCGCGTACCTCGTTGCCGTTCTGATCTCGCGTCTCATGGTTTCCAACGCGAGCTTTGCCACGCCTTCTTGTGGATCGCTCGCCCGCATAACCATGAGTTCTAAGTTTTCCTTCAACGCCGCGTCTTCTTCGCTCATCTCCATCTCGGGTTTCTTATCTTTATTGCCCTTCTCTTGTGTCTTCGAGCCTTTGTCATCGCGCTCCTCAGCCTTCTTCTTCGTCGTCGCCGTTGACGACGCGTCGACGTCGGTGGGTTTGGTGACCATGACGACGGCGAGTGCGTGTGCGCGTGTGCGTGAAACACCGCCCTAGGTGATTGTGTGTTCAACGTTCACCAACGACGTCGTCGGTGTGTGCGGTGACGCCTCGCTCGTCGTCATCACATCATCCAAGTCGTAATCGCGAGATCGTGGTGGGACATAACCAACCCAACCGACTGGACGGCAGGCGCGCGTTGACCGGGAGTGGTGGATTGCGTCACGGGAGCCTAGACGCATGTGTGGTTGTACGAATGTATGCGTGGTGCTGATACTACTGTAACACGTTGCAAAATTATATAATAAAACTAAAAACGTCGTGAGAAATTGGAACATTTACGTCGCCGCCGCGGCGTTCGCGTCGAGCGTTTTGCGCTTGTGCGCGGAGGTTGCCGTCGTGCTCTTCATGAGTTCGCGTAGAACCATGGTGGCGTAGGATGACGGAGGAAGGTGAAATTCAATCGTCACCGCACGTAATGGTCCATCTTGGTATTCTAACTCGTTCACGCCGTTGATGCGATCGAGGTCAGTCAATACTAAATTTGCCTTTGGGTCGGCGTACGAAACGACGCGGTGCGCGACATTCGTAGGCTTGAGATACACTCGGCGATAGTCTCCGGTAAAACCAACCATTGAAAACTCACGAACAGCATGCACTTGAGTGTTTAAATCAATACCGTCTTCTGCGGCGATTTCTTGATAGATATCTCCCATGTTTGTTGGATACACCACGGAGTTTCCAGGCAACGGCAAGACCAAAAGCGCCGGGTCGATGACGCCGGCAGCAGCTTCTTCGGCGGTTACAACACGAACGCTCGGCATGCTTACGCGACCGGTATCATCTTCATTTTCTTCATCTCCAGCTAAGTCACCCTCTTCTAAAATTAAATCCCCCTCAACGACAGTGTTGACGCCAAATTTACGGATTCGAGCCGAAACAACTCTGTTGAAAATATACGCTTGATACGCGTGGATGTACATCAACCGGATTTGTCGAGGAACAGCCAATAGCGCGCTAACGAGGTCTGTCGAGCGAACCTTCATCATACGTTCGAGCGCACACTTTTCGGCGGTACACCATCTCGGCAATATTTTCAAAGTTGCTTTCGGATCTTTTGTTTCCGCCCATTTCGCACGCGCGGCGGAGACGTCGGTACGCTCATTTTCACGCGGCATGAGCAAAAGATCCAGTGCACCTTGCCAATCACCAGACAAAAGCTTAATTCCTATTTTATGCGTTCCATGTTCAATGCCTCCGTTGCCAAAACGTTGCAAACCAAAGTAGTTAATCGTGCCTGAATTTCTGAGCGAGCGCACGGCGTCCTCGACATTTACCACTTGCTCTGGTTCCACTTGTCGCAAAGTAACCTCGAAAGAATTCCCGGCGTGATCGCCAAATCCTAGCGGAGTGTCTACGTATTCAAAGTTACCGACTTTAGCGCCATAGAACTTCATCTTTGCTAAACGTTTGGCGCGAATCTTGTGCACGGTGACGTGTTGAGTTGTGACGCCACGCTTGTCCTTTGTCCCGGCGATGCCCATGTCTTTCACTTGAATATTCAATGAACGAGCAATGACATTCAGCATCTCGTAGGATTCCTTGTTTTCCTTGCAAAACGCAAACTTTAAGTGCTCGGGCACGCCTTCAGGCCAGAAATTACCTGACGCTCTGTGATCTATTATATCTCCTCCTCTTGCGCGCTTTTTACCAGAGCTTTTTTCCGCGGCGTGCACGCGAACGCTCGAAGGCGGTTTTTGTAGGTTCTTCAAAGCTTCCTTTTCGGACTCTTGCGAAACCATGACATTATCCGTGGGTAAATGAAAGTGTTGCTTGAAAAATTGATGCACAGCGGTACGTTTGCCCTTGTCAGTCGAAGGCGTTAAAACCAACGGAGTTGGCGTTGGCGCGTTTGCGCCCAACAGTTTCTGACTTTTCGCCGTCACACCTGGAGTTTCCAAAAACTCTCTCAACTTCTTCGCGTCTTCCTCACCACACAAAGATTCAAATTGTTTCATCGCTTCTTCGTCGATGCCATCGTCACCGTCGTCGACATCTTCCTCAGTCGCCGTGCTCGCCGCTTCTGTTTCACGCGCGCGCTCAGCCTCCCTCTCTTTTGCCGCGTCTCTCGCGCGCTCAAACTTCGCGCGCTCCCTCGCATCGATGGCTTCATCCACGGTGGCGTTAATATCAGTCAAAACGACCGCTTTACCGCTCGTGCGATCGATTTCTCGTACGACAAAGTCCGAAAACCGCTCCTTTAACACGCCCTCAAAGCCGGCGGCGGTGTTGGCGTAGAGCTCGATGCCCACGGCACGTTCTTCTTCGTGCGTGTTCTCGAGCCAAGATGACGATGAGGAAGACGTCATGTTTTCGTTTTGATGCGCGTGCTATCTACGCGCGTTGAGCGATTGAATTGACAACGACGACGACGAAGGTGGCAGGCGTCAGTCTGTGAAGTTTTCGTGTGCGTGCCATGACAGCTAACGACAGTGAAGACGATAGCGATGCTTCGACGTCGATACTCGATAGCACGTGCGCAACATTTGGTGAATCTTGTGTCCTACGCGGTCGTGGATTCTTCGTCGCGTGGCACGGCGTGCTGACGTTTGCTTATGCTGGTTGGCCTCGAGCGCTCGACGGATTGAAAGATGCGCTCGAGAGTCAGCAGTTGGCGCAGCGCGAGAATCCTGGGAGTAAGTGGCCAAAAACAAGTATTGGATGTTTGACGTCTGATCGACGTTTGACTCAAGAAGAGCTCGAGGCTTTACGTGGGTTGTGTGAACAGTTTGACGCACGCGCGAGAGACGTCGAGGTTGACGTCAACCGAGTCAAAGCTGTGGTATTCGCCAATCGATGCTGTGAAGAGCGCTTGACGGTGAAAGCGATTAAATTATCACATACTGATGATACAGGTAGCTCAGCAATTACCCAGACGCGGCTGCAGGAAGTGGAAGACGTATTGGCCGAGACGTCGGCTGACAACTACATTGACCGCGTCAACGCGCCGGGACATCGGTCGGATCATTATAGCACTGGTTCAGGAGTGACTTTGGTCATCGACGTAGGTAGTAAAATTAGCGAGCTCGTGCGCGAATTTAGAGAGAGTGTAGATGCGATTTTGCCCGGGGCATACTCGTGGTTTGCGTCAAAGTCGCTACATTGCACTGTTCGCGGATTGGTCAACTGAACTGAGCAGCAAGATCCATAGTGTTTAATTTTACATTCTCTCGACGTAGTCGTATTCATCATCGTATGCGATAACATTATCCGCGGCGCGGTCAATCATCATCGGTGCGCGAACATTGTTCATTCCGCTAGACGTCTTGGCGTAGTCAGCGACGCCCAGAGCGACACGTTGCAACAAATCCCACTGCCAAGAAGCGTTAGCACCAGCACCGGCGAATAAGCTCTGCGCCTTCGACGGTTGCTTTAATTGAATAGAAAAAATTTCAGCGCCGGCACCAAGAAGATCAAGGAGAACATCGTCAGACGTCTTCAACTTATCTACGAGGTTGCGCTGCAATGCGTCATTGCCGAACCACGTTTCACCAGTGGCAACATTGTCAATGTCAAGAGACGGGCGGTTTTGCTCGACGAATCCTTTGAAAAGTACGAGCACGGCTTCAATGTCCTTCTTACTTTTTTCTAAATCCTCCTTGTTCACCTTCTTCGTCGGAGTCAAAGTGCGCTTGAATTTACCTGCGGTGACGGTTTGGAATTCAATGCCTTCCGTCTTAAGTCGCTCGTACACATTCGGTTGCTCGCTAATCACGCCAATAGATCCAAGAACGGCGAAAGGCGACGCAACAATTTCATCAGCTACGCACGCCATCATATAACCGCCGCTCGCGGCGACTTGCTCGACACAGATAGTGAGTTTCAAGCCTGCGTCCTTGATGCGCATCAGCTGCGCCGCGGCGAGGCCATAGCCCGTGACGGTGCCGCCGCCCGTGTTAAGTCGCAACACGACTTCGTCGCCTCGCTCCTTCTTGGCAGAGCGTAACAAGCCAGTGACTTCTTCACGCAATTGTTCTGCTTGAGATGCACGAACATCGCCAAAGAAGTTCAAGACAAACACGTGCTTCTTCTTCAATTTAGAATTTTCATCATTCTCTGGATCAAACGCCAAAATGTCCGTGTTGTTTTGCCATCCCGCGAGTTCGCGAGGATTGGCGAGCAACTTAATCAAGCTTTCGCGACGAGATTTCGGAAGTGCAGCGCTGACAGCTTGTAAATATTGGTTTTCGGCACTGGCGCGTGATTGAGTTAACTTGGCAAGCTTCTTCGACAAACCGGCATTCTTGTCGCTCGCGAACACGTTCTTGAGTCCATCGAGGAAAGATGAGGACTCTTCGTCATCCTTGGACTCGTCGCTCGATGCGTTCGCCGCCGATTCATCATCCGACGCATCCTTTTTCCCTCGCTTGCCACCCATTTCAATCGACGTTGCGCGCATCTGCGCCAAAATCTGGTTCATTTGACTCGCCAATCGAGCATCCGTCATTTGCCACTTCTTGTTTGCGTTGAGAATAGCCTGGCACTCGTCTTCAGACAACTGTCCGAGCGCGGCGCTAAACTTCTTGGAAAATTCCATACTCTTACGCGAGCGTTCGGCTTGCAATTCGCTCACCGTCGCCGCTTCAAAAGATAATCCATAGTCGTCCAATTTGTCATTCATGCGCTTAATTTCCAAATACGGTTCGGTTCTCGGCTTGGCCCCGTTGGCGCCGCCTTTGATGAACCCAAAAGGCCCGCTGGGTTTATCTCCTCCCATTCGCGCCCCTCGACGAGACGCTGAAATTGCAAAAAACAACGCCACCGCCACCGTCACCGAAGGTACGCCCCAAGAAATCAACGTCTTCAACGTATACATGAAAAGCTCCTTGGCTTCGGGCGTGGCGAACGCGTGCGTAAACGACGCCCACGCCCCGCTCAACGCGTTATCCGCCGCAAACGCCGCCGCTGGCGTCATCGCCACCGTTGCCGTCATCGTCGCCATCACTCCTCCAACGCGTCTCGCATCATTATGTATCGTCACACCCGAAGCCGTTTCATCATCCTTTGCACCACCACTCGCGCGCGTCATCGTCATCTTTTGCCTCAACGTCGTCCGCCACGTTCTCGTCGTCGTCGTCGTCCTTCGCCACGTCGTGGGCGTCATCACCCCAGTCATCGTCGTCGTCGTCGTCGTCGTCGTCGTCGCACCGTCGCGCACTGTCGTCACCCACGCACGCACGCACGCACGCACGCACGCACGCGGTGACGTCAACACATGTGTGCGCACGAAAAAAAGCGCACCCGACCAGCGCGGCACTTCGAGACACCGCGACCGGGGCGCATGGTTGGCGTGCGCGCCACCACCGCGTCGACCGCGACGACGACTGCGTGTCACCGAACGCGCACGACGATGCGGACGATGCGGACGACGACGATGCGGACGACGCGGCTGTCGGTGCGCGCGTCGGCGTCGACGACGGATGCGGGGAAACCATCGACGTCGAGGAGTGCGTCAACGGGACCACCACCGCTGGCGTATGAAATGGTCCAAGGCGCGCTGGTGCGATGGAGCGAGGAGAAACCGCAAGGACCACACCCACCGACGTGCGTGTTGATGCATGGGATATTAGGATCTCGACGGAATCTGTCGTCGTTTGCGAAGAAGTTGGCGGAGAAGTTTCCGAGTTGGCAATTCTTGCTCGTCGATCTGCGTAATCACGGGGAGAGTAATACGTTTGAGGTGAAGCCGCAAGGGGCGAATACGGTGCAAAATGCCGCGAGAGATGTTTTAGCGGTGTTGAATCATTTGAAAATTTATCCGTATACGCTCATAGGGCATTCATTCGGGGGTAAGGTTGCCATGTCCATGGTGCATCAGTTTGGGCGAGCGTTGCCGCGACCGGTGCAAGTGTGGGTGCTCGACACCGTTCCGGGCGATGTGTGGTGCGACGATGTGGGTGATCATCCAAGGGATACTATTCGGTTCGTACGCACGCTTGAGGCGCCGATTCCAACGCGGCGGGCGTTGGTGGAATCGCTCACGGGTGCCGGGTTCACGATTGAAGGCGCGCAGTGGATGACGACAAATTTGAAGGCTGGCGCCAATGGGGGATTCGACTGGACGTTCGATCTCGATGGGATTGCAGAGATGTATGCGTCGTACGAGGCGTGCGATTTGTGGCCCATGCTTGAAACCCAGCCCGCTGGGCTTAGCTTGGATTTCGTGCGCGCCGATAAATCCGCGTTTGTGTGGACGGATGAAGACGTCGCGCGCATTCATTCCACGGGTGCGAATGTGCACTTACTATCAAACTCCGCACACTGGGTACACATAGACAACCCGCAAGGACTGCTGGATATTCTCGCGCCTTCGTTCCAGCACATGGAGCGTGGAGGATCGTTTGCGCGCAAATCATAATATCTTTTGCGCTCACGTTCACGCATTGTAACTTATCATCAGCTGTATTACAAACACAAACTCTTCGAGCGCATCGACACTTATTTACATACCACGCGACTTTTATCCCCCGAGTCGCATTCCGTGTTGGGTCTTATCCTTCAAGTTCAAGTCTCCAGTGTCAGCCTTCACCGCCGGCATTTCAACCGAATCGCAGTCGATGCTATCGCCATCCATGGACACCTTGCACACCTCGTCGAGATCCTTCACATTCACCACAGAGTACGTTCCCGATTCAATACCTTCGCACACCAACTCACCTTCAGCGGTGAGTTCGCATCGCACTTCGCACCCACGTTGTCGTTCCGAATCGCATCGCGGCGCATTGCCTTGACCGTCATTTCTCACCCCAGCCCACCACGCGCTCACTTCGTACGTGCCCGTGGGAATATCCCCTTCCGCCACGAGCACGCCGTCTTCGCGCATGACGCAGTTATACCCTTCATCTAACGACTTCTTCGACACCCCACCACTCGCGTGCGTGCGCACCGCAAAGCCTCGCACCGCGCCCGAATTGGTGCGCGATCGCGCACCCATCATCGTCGCAGTCTTACGCCCCACGCTCATCGTCGGCGTCCTCGAATTCATCGCGCACGACACCGTCGTCGTCGTCATCATCATCCTCGTCCTCGTCCTCGCACACACGTCGTCGTCGTGCGCGCTGTGACGTACCGATCCATCGTCAGCAATCCACGTCGGATGTCGCGCGTTCGTTTTCGTCAACGATTTCGGTCGAAAATCACCCCCTCGTGTTGGGTCGGGATCGGCGAAATTAGGGTATAGCGAAAGACACGACTGTGTGGAGTCGTTGAGTGTCTTTCGGTGTTCCGCAGTGCGAGGCGCGACGAGGACGAGGACGACGACGAGAACGAGGGTATTTTGTCACGCGCACACGCAAGTGATGCCACGGTGAGTTGACGACGACGACGACGAGGCGTGACGAGAAGGATGTCCGCAGACGTGACGCACAAGAGGAAGGTGCGAGTGCTCGTTATCGGGGACTCGGGGTGTGGGAAGACGAGCATGGTGCGGTTAATCGCGCGAGGAGCGCGAGCGATGCGAGATGAGGTCGAACGCACGGTTGGGTGTAGCGTGGAAGTGCTCACGGTGGTGCGACGACGGGAAGACGAGGGTGCGGGACACCATCAACACCACCACGGGGAGGAGTTTTTCGTCGAGTTGTGGGACGTCGGGGGACACGCGCAATATAAACGCGAGCGACCGATATTCTATGACCAGATTAATGGAGTAATTATCGTATATGATGCATCTATTCGTGCTTCTGGGGCACGGTGCGAGCAGTGGGCGAGAGAAGTTGCGTTGAAAGGGACGTTCGCGGCGCCCATGGAACCGCCGCCGGCGCAATTCGCGAGCGCAGAATCTCCGAGCGTGATGTATGGATTCGGTGGCTTGCCCGTGCCTTGTTTGATTGTGGCGAATAAAATTGATTTAGAACAGTTTGGTGGTCGAGGACAAGGCGCCGTCCAGGGGATTTTGCGTGGAATGATTGATAAATTGTTTCGCCGACGCGCGCACGCCATTTTACCAGAAACCATTGGCGACGTCAATAGAGTCTCGACGGCGTCGCGTCATCAGCGTCGACCGTCGGTTTCGGGATCGCTCCCTCCGGGTGGCGGACTGCGCATGAGTGCCACGCATGGGCTTGCAGATACAGAAACCATTAAAGCGTTCTTTCAAGAGCTCATTAACCGTTCGTTAGGTGGCAATGGCGCTGCGCTGAACGACTCGCACGCCGCGCCGTACGTCACTGAGCGAATTTTACGCCCGAAAGACGACGACTACGACGACTTAACCTAGCCTGCCGATATAGCGCTTAGATAGCTGCAGCTCGCGTTGCATTGTTTCAATAGACTATAAACTAAATTGCCTAGGCTATAGCGTCGGAAATTTTCATCCACGTGGACAAAGCAACGCCATTTCTAACTTCACAAATCGCGTCACGCACTATAGCAGTGTGTGCGTGTTGCGCGTGTTTCAACAAACTCATAATTAAGGCTTCGGACAAACTCGACAACTCACCTTTTAAGAGTTGTGATAAAGTGTACGGCAGTTTTCGAATGCACTGCTCGATTGACGTCAACGGAAGAAGCGGCGCCGTCGGCCCCCACGCAGCGGCGAGGACGGCGACGCATGGAATCGCATCACCATCGTTCAAATTTGATGCCTCATGGAGAATTTGTGCACGAATGCCAATTGGAGCACTTCGTAACGTAGCGGCGGTCAATTTTAAAGACAGTACTCGCGTAGTCTTTGGCCAGGTTGACAAAGCGGTCACCGTCTCCCCTGGAACTTGGTTTTTGAGTAATAAATGCGCGCAAATCACAGGTTTAATCTCAGCGTCGAGCATCCGCACGCACTCATCGCGTATGGCTGCTGATGAGAACGCTCTGATATGCATAGCTACTGATTCTAGCATTTGCGTTGCGTTTGAATCTATCAACTTCGGTAAACTCGCGGTGAGAGCACGAATGGCACGCGACGCGCTTTCGCCTTCGGCGACGGTTGCCATTCCTTTCCAAAGTGACAGCATACACCCTTCTGTAGCATCTTTGCGCGACGCGATTTTGATAAAATTTTCAATCGTACAAGACCCACTGTCTGATTGCATGGAACACGCGAGTGGAGCGTTGTACATGAGTAACAGTTGCGTCTCTGGCGCAAGCGCGAGAAACTCGCCGTCGGAGAACGAGGCGATCGACTCCAAGACATTACGTCCCATACTAGGCCCAGGATGCGCACGCGATACGCGCAAGCATGCACGCTGTAGCGCATTCTTTGCATCAGTTGTATCGGTAGCACCGGTGGCGATGGAAATTAGCCACCAGCGCCGCAACGCGTTGGACCAACTCGCATTTGGCAGTCGCGTGAGATGGCTCAATACATCCAACGCCAGAGCTGCGTTTTCTATGAGCGTCTTGGACGGCGAAGCTTCCACCGTGCCGACAATTGCTTGAATCATGGCGCCAATAACAGTGTCCATAGAGACGTTTGACTTTGCATCGCCTGCGTTTGAGTTCGTCGTCACCGCGATGCGCGCCGCTCGGTCAGAGACGCCGGCGAGCGTCCACGATGCCAGTTGACGAAGAGCGCTTGAAGCAATGTCATCAGATGCATAAACGATGCTCTCAAGCGTCTTTAAGATAGTTTTAGCTTCAACCTTGCCTTTATCTCCACCCCAAAGGAACGGTGCGCCGAAAACTTTGCTTTCGTCCGATGTTCCTGAACTACTCACATCGTGCTCGTCCCATCCATCCCAAGGACCTCCCAACGCCGCTGAAAGTGCGAGAATGGCTCGCGCACGCTCTGTCGAAGGAAGCTCACAGCTTTTGACAGTGGACGAGAGCTCATTAATTATATCCTCACTCGTGCTAATCTCAACAGCACATCCATGGTCGAGTGCGATACCTAGAATGACGCCAGCGACTGCTCGCACGTCTCTGCTCGCGGCTTGTTTCAACGTGGACAATACATGTAACGTTAAAGTTTCACTCTCGACGGTTCTCTTAGCTTTCAACAAGCATTTAAGAGCAACCGGAAGTGCTATTGCGGCAGGCAAATTCCCTTTTGACGCAGCATTTGCAAAGGATGTCACTAAAACTGTCAGCTTATGCGTCGTAGCTCTTTCGTCAAACGTATTGAGTGCGCACACAGCGTTCGCAAGTCCCATGTGTATGCCAATCAGCGCGTCCAACGTATCGCCAGAGGGAATCTGTATCGGTTCAGTTGATTGCGGTAAATTCAACTCGCCTGCAAGTGCGTGAGATGTACCTAGAGCATGAGATGCGGCGCAGAGAACGCCACAAATGCGGCGTACACTGTCGTGACGCCAACAATTTGGTAACGGCGCTCGTTGCCACGCCGCAGCAAAACCTCGGGCAAGCAACCCGAGAGCGTGTGCAATGCTCCCCATGGTGGATGGACCATCTATCTGACAATGCATCATTCTCTCGATGAGTTCTTCGACGACTTTTAATGGGCGCGGTGCGCTTCGTCTATCGTCAACCGAGCCGGCGGCCAGCGCGTGCGCGGTGAGCAAACCGCGTTCGGCGCCAATGACTGTGGCCTTCTCATTCAAGATAGACGAAAGTAAATCGACCAGAACCATGGAGTTTTCATCTTTCAAAACTGGTGTTGAGAGAAAAACTGCGATGTTTTGCAGCTCATCTGGCGTTGATGTATCTTTGAGCGCCTCCACTGCAGTTGCATTGATGCTCGCTCGAACCTCAGCGTGAAGCTCGTCCAAACCATTTTCCGCGCTTCTTGCCGCTACTTCAGCATTAAACCAGCGGAGGGCAAACCTCGACCACGATTGAATGACGAAACCACCGTGCCACCATCCATTCCAAGATATTTTTTTCGCCGCACGCTTGAATTCGTTCCGGTACGCCTCCGCCCGCACGCGTTTTATTTTGGTTTCCTCTACTGACCGATTTGATATTTCTGATGTCTTTGGCGGCCGGAACAAGAACAAACGGGCTTCAGCGCACGCGTCATTCGCAAGAATTTTCTTCGGCATACTTTGCGTGACTCTATAAATCAAAGGGTCTGCGGGCGGCGGATGAGAGGGTTGCTGAGTCTCTCGCGCCGCTAACGCAGTTCTAGAAAGTGACGCCAACTCCTGGCGCGCTACCACCTTTAAAGTTTGTAAAGCGCCTTGAGAAACAAGCGCATTGCGTTCTTCTAACGCAGCTCGTGCTATTTCGCTCGGCTTAGGTGTGCCGAGTTCGATAATAAATTCAGCATCGTATGCACTAAGTGATGTCCACGCCTCAGCGCGAGTGCGAGCATCAGTGCATTGCGTCGCCGCATTCCACAAAGTCTCAACAAGTTTCGCCGCCGCATCGGGAAATTCTTCACAGTCTCGTCCACCGTGCCTCATCAACTTGATCCACTTCCATGCAACTAGAGGATGCTCGGGAATGCTCGGAATATGTCGAGTGACAACCTTGAATGCCGGTAGAAAGTCAAGTGCGTCGCTCGCACACATGTCGTCAATGGCTTCGAGCGCGAGCGCGCAAGCCGCTGGTACTTTCGAACTCAAGCATCCTTGCATGGGCATTACCAACTCTACCGCTCGAAAAGGATGTGATTTTGCTGCGGCAGCTACCGAAGCTGCGCAGCCTATGACAATAGCCGCATCGTGGGATGACGCAGCATGTTCAAGCGCCGAGCGTAGACGCGCGCCAATTTCACGATTATGCACCCACATTTCGGATAAAAGCCTCAACGCGAGTGCGTGCAACCGTGAATTCGGTGCTTTTTCACCAGGTTTGGTATTCATCAGCGGTGAAATTGCGCGCAATACAGCTGGTGTTGCGATGAAGTTTGAAGCGCCCGCAGTGAGCGCATTTAAAGCTGCCAGCGTTGCGTGTACGTCTTGCTCAGTTGATGCTCGTTCACATTCCGTCTTCAAGCGCAAGAGCGCCACAGTGACATTTGACGCGCCACCACTAAACGGACGTTTGGCTAATTTTACTTGTAACACTTGTGCCGCAATCTCGCGAACGTTGGCATTCGGATGACCCAAACACGCGAGCTCTACAACTGGTGATTTTTCACTTGCATTGGCTCGGATGCACGTCGCGAGCGTCGCACTTGATTCGTCATTCCATGCCTCGTTGAGAACCTCATTCACAAAACCATCGAAGCTGGCGTTTCCTAGCAAATTATTCTCTTGTATCTTTTGTGTCGTCGCCAACGTTGGCGTCGACAGCGAGAGCGCCAGGTGTGCCCCAGATTGCTTTTGCAGCACCAAAGCGCTCGTCGCTCGCATCGCGCACAACGCATTTGAAGCACCAGATGTTGGGAAATGGGGCGCTATGAGCGCTAAAATTGCAGACATTTCGTCCGCAGTACGTACTTTTGGTAGTAGCGTGATTAATTCTTCGCAAGCCGCGTTATCTTCCGAGAGATCACCGAGTCGCTTGAGCGCTCCGATGAACGCGAGAGCGTTGTCCCCGGCAAGCGCCGCCGCCCGCGCTTGTTTCACCACTGCCTCCGTGGTTTGTGACAACATCATCGACATTTCATCAACCTCATCGTGTTCGAACATTCTAATCTCTATAGCCCCTATTACATCCGACGCCGCGGTTGAAATCCATTCTCTAGCCTCGCTTGTCGGCGCGCGATAGGCGCCGAGCGCCTTTACACACGACTCGAGCGCACGCCGCGCATTCACCCCGCGTCCACTCGCCACACCAATCAACCGTGCATGCAATAACATTGAAAACGCACTTCTCGGCGCCGGAGCAGGATACTCGAGCAACGCTCGAGATATAAACGGCTCAAGCGCGTTAAAACATTCCACGCCGCCGCTCGCGAGCGCGCTCGTCGTCGCCTCTAACGCCCCCGCCCCTGCATCCCTATGCGCGCGCACCGCACGTAACACCGGATGCATCGACCCATGAACCGCCACAGCGCCACTACTAGAACTATAACACACCGTGCGCACAATCGCCTTCGTCAACGCCCTCGCGCTCGCGCTCGTCGAAGCGCTCGTCGTCGCGCTCAACAACTCATCCACCAGCGCGCCTCGCTCAATCACCTTCCCGCCGAGCACGACGTCGATGTGCTTGACAAACTCATCAATCGCACACTCATGCGTGCTCGCCGCACACAACCGTCGCACGACGCCCACCACCACGTCGTCGTCGCCGCGGAGTTGCACCAAGTGCTGCACCACTCCACGAGTGGCTATGCGAATGGTGTGATGATCCCTTTCGTCATCGTCGTCGTCGTCACCGCCGCCGCCGCCATCGTGGCGATGACGTCGGGTGATGTGTTGCATCAACGCATCGCACGCGTCGTCACCACCCATGACGACGACGCGTCGCACAATGCGTCAAGACGCGTAACCAACTTTTTGAAAGGTGTCACACCATGGCGTTCGTGCTTGGGACACCGGTGAAACGGAACGGCGACGGCGACGACGGCGACGACGACGACGTGGGGTGTGATATCATATGCGAATCCCCCATCGCGCGCGACGACGACGGCGGGGGCGGCGGTGGTGGGGTGAAAGACGACGACGCGCCCGTGCGCTACGTCCCGGGGCGGTCGTTGTACGATGAAGGTGGGAAACACGCGTTGGTGTTTGCGACGACGAGCGAGAGCGAGGCGTACGTGCGAAAATATCATCAACAATCGTGTTCGTCGTCGTGCTCGCAGTCGTCGGTGTCGTATACCGCGGTGGTGTGCGATCCATTCGTGGCGAGACGGTTGCGCGCGCACCAAGCCGAAGGCGCGCGCTGGATGTACCGGGCGTTACACGGCTTTGACGACGACGATGACTGTCGTTATCGCGGAGTTGTCTTGGCGGATGAGATGGGTTTGGGGAAATCCTTACAAGTACTCGCGTTGCTATGGGCAATGTTAAAACAAGGACCTCGCGGTGTGGGCTCGTGCTCTCGCGCGGTGCTCGTGTGTCCGGCGTCGCTCATCGGGAACTGGGGGGCGGAGTTTACCAAATGGCTCGGTCGCGTTCGCGTGCAAGCGGCGTTAGCGGAAGGTAACGCTGATGCGGTAGATGAGGCGTGTGATAAGTGGTGCGCCGAGCCCGCGAAATCGTCGAATTCGGCGTTTGATCGATGGCCAGTGTTGGTGATGTCGTACGAAACCGCCCGGCGGTTGGCGCCTCGGGTGAAGGCGATGAAACCAGAGTTGTTGATTTGCGACGAGGCGCATAGGTTGAGAAATGCGCTTGGGTCACAAACGATGACGGCATTACGTGATATCGATGCTCCGATGCGCGTGTTACTCACGGGCACACCGATTCAGAACAACATGAATGAGTACGCGGCGGTTTTAGATTTTGCGCAACCGGGCGTGCTCGGACCGCTGGATGAATTTCAGCGTAAATTTGCGCAGCCGATTCAGCGGCAATATGAGAAGGGTGCGAGTGCGCGAGAGATTGCGGAAGGCCGCGCTGCGGCGGCGGAGTTGAATAAACGTACGGCGGGAAAGATTCTCAGTCGCAAAGCGTCAACAAACGCCGCGTACTTGCCGAAAAAGACGGAATTGGTTGTGCTCTGTCGCCCAACGGAGACGCAAAAGATTGTCTACGAAACTGGTGCAAAGCTTGTCAAAAAGTGGACGTCTGCGGATACGAGTGCATCTTCGGGTGCGGCGGCGCTTTGTGCGATAGGAATCTTGCGACAGGCGGCGAATGAGTTGGATCAAATATTACAAAACGATTCGCATTCGCATTCGCTAGAGCGATCCGCCGCCGACGCGGACGATTTAGATGACGACGATAATGATGCCGATGTTGATATCATCACAAAAGCATCCAGTGGTGGCAAGTCAGTTGATGAATTGAAAGGTGTCATGAGTAAGGCATTACCCGCAGGTTACCGTGGTGGCGTCGAAGGATCAGGGAAATTTGCCGTGTTGAAGTGCATGCTCGAAGCACTCACCGAACGCGTTGACGTGACAGAGCGCGTCGTCATCGTCTCCGGTTACTCTGCGTCGCTCACGTCCGCAGATAAAATCTGCAAAAAATTGAATTTAGCGACATCGCGACTCGATGGTACGGTTGCTGTCGATTTGCGTACGTCGATTGTCAAAGATTTCAACGCTGGCCGCGGCGGTCGAGTAATGCTGCTCTCTGTCGTCGCAGGAGGCGCTGGTCTCAATCTCGTCGGGGCGAATCGTCTGATTCTCATGGACGTGTCGTGGAATCCCGCGCATGATAGACAAGCCATGGGTCGTATTTGGCGCGATGGTCAAACAAAGCCGGTTACTATTTATCGACTTATCACTGCTGGAACGGTGGAGCAAAAAGTTTTTGAGCGTCAGCTCAGTAAAGAGGTATTAAAAAATACCGTCGAAAGCGGGTACTTGGGGTACGAAGGCGATGGATTCACTACGAAAGATTCATTAGCGGGTATAGTTGAATTTACTGGGGATGATTTGACCACGAATGTAGAGTGGGGCGAAGAACAAGACGTCGATGAGGCGTGCCCGCTTTTGAAATCGGCGGTCGCGCAAGCGGCAACGACGTTTAAAGTTTTCGTCGCCAATGACGGCAATCCGGTGCTCAAGCCCGAAGACGTAGCCTCACAGCTCCCGATTCAAGAACGTGCTCGCCCTCGTCATTTGGCGCCTAAACGGATCGCCTTTGAAGATCTTCTTGCCAATGCAAAGCGTAGATAGTAGAATAGCTGTAACAAGATTTATTTTAGCTAGAGTAGTAACCAGTCGACACTGTTCGTCGCGGTCACCTCGAACGCGGTACGTGTGGTCGATTATTTAAGCCTAAAACGTATTCTGCGCGCCTCACATTGCTAGACGCGTCGACGAACATGTCCGTCGACGCGCAATTGTCGTGTTCTCGCGAAAGATCCCGACAGGCGAGAGCGATGCTGAACGAGTTTGTTTACGCCGTCACGGATGGGGCGCGTTATAAATTAAGCGATGAGTGCCCAATATCGCGTCAACGGGATATGTTCTACGAACACGAAAAGCACAAAGAGCGCGTGCTGTACTCCAAACACTACTGGCGCTCGCTGTACGCAAACAAGGTGTTTAAGAGTGAGTATTACGTAGACAAACACATGGAGCGTAAGCACGCCGACAAGATCCCGCCTGGGGCGGACGTATGCTTAGCAGAATATTGCGATGTGTTGCAGTGCGATAGACACTCGGCGTATGCACGTGATGAGAAGAAAACGTTTCCGTGGTGCGATAGAAAGCACATGGCGGACACACGAAGAGCGTGCAACAACCTCTTGACGCAATGTTTTCCAGAGCAGCACACCAACGCAAAGGCTGAGAGATTGAATGCATATTTTAGCAAATATTATTGCGATCAGATGACATGCGATAACGTCGGTGGAGTGTTCAAGCTCATGAGCGCACATCACGAGACGCCGGGTGTCGGCTATTACATGGCGTTGGCGTTTGTCCTCGCAGGGTTATTTACATACTACGCGTGCGTGTACACGTGGAGTAGTGGGAAACACGTAAGTTCAGATCTTAAACGCACGCGTTCGCTGTCTTGGAGGACGAAGTGGATTGAGTTATTGCCGCGCGGTGTTGCCAAGCGCTGGCTCGGCGTGCGTCACACGCGCAAGAAATATTCTTAATGTCAGCGCGTGTGTTTGATACGCGTAGCTAATCTTAGCATAGTCTTTGTATAAATAAACATAGTATCATAGCTCACTCATCCGTACCTTGCACTTGGTTGTATGAAGTAACATTGTGATTTCACTTTCGCGCAAAGCATAAACAACTGCGCGCGCTGGAGCAAAGTCTCCATAGCTTAACGCGCGTGCCCGTGCGGGACCGCCACACAAATGTCACTCGATGGCGATATAGATGACCTTGTACACGCACTTCGTTCGTCTCTCGCGTTTGACGACGCTCCATCGTCCTCATGCGTCAACATTCCGGCGCCATCCACGTCGTCGCCGACTTGGTCAGCCACGCAGCAGCAGCGCGAAAGATGTGGTTGGACGCCGCGGGAGATTACACGCGATGCACATGACATCGACGCCATCGATAACATTACACGCGAACGTCTCAAAGCCATGCTCGCGCGACTGCTGACGCTGCGTGCATCGCTACAGAGTACGTCGCACTTGCGTCTGTGGTGGTTGACAATTGTGAAGATTACAGTTCGACTCGACGAGGAACCGATAGATGAGAGCGATCGCAAAGACGTAGCAGCCGAAGACATGGGGTTCAGAGACGTATGCCAAGTACTGGTAGATGATATCGCATCACTAGCGCGTGTGGAACCGGCGCCCGAACGGGAGTGGTGGGGCGCGAAAGTTGCCGAAGCGCTGGTGGCGCCGGTGGACGTCGCATCTCGGTGGGAGACACTCGTTCGTGCGACGGCCGGGTTATTTAATCACGCTCCGAGGATTTTGATTGAAACGTTTGTTTCTGGTTTGAAGTCACGATCAGGACAATCCGCGAGAGGAGAAGCGTATTGGTTACTATTTGCGTTGAGCGTCGTAGCGCCAAACGGAGACGGCGCGGTAGACGTCACTAGGCAATTGTTGTTGGCACTGAATCCGATGAGTTGGACGCCCACGTTTAGAAAGAGTGACTTCAGACAGTGTTTGTCGATCACGCTGGAGGCTATTCTTTATCAATATCTCGCAAACAATCGATTGAATGTTGCAAGTGTTGACGTCAACATTCTGAACACAGTGCTCTCTGATGTCATAAAATGGATGAGCGAAAATGAGAAAAAGCAAGCCAACGCTGGATTGCCTCTTCGAATGATTCTTAACACCATGGTGTTAGTTGTAGATGGTGGAGCTTCGTTAGCAAAGGTGTGGCCCGTGGTCGAGGCGAGAATATTAAGTGGGATGGAGAACAAGATGAAAATGTCGAGTTTGATTGCGACCATTAGGAATACCTTTCTTGGCGTTTCTCCATCTATAGACTCGGTAAAGCTGAGTCAAGTCTTGGAAAATGGCTTAAAGAGTTGCGTAAATTCCATAGAGCGAGGCGCATCTATGATTGATGATATCGGTGCCATGAAACTCGCACAGGCTGCAGTTGTGCTGCACGCCGTGGACAACGGAAGAGGCGTTGACTTATTAAACGAGCTGCTCACAAGTAGAGTGCTTTTGATGAACCTCGCAGGTATGACTGCGTGCGAAGACATTATTCATCATTTGGTTTTGTCCACATCAGAAGCGAGCGAACGTTTCAACAGGTTGGCTCATGAGACTTTGCCAAAGCTCTTCAACACAGCTCTTGAGCGCACTCTCCCGAGTTTCGCAAAAGCTGCGCTACTTAGATGTACCCGACTCGTGAGCGCCGAGGGTTTGCCGGAGAAATTTGTGACCCAGTTGATGTGTCATGCGACGGTGGATGAATCAATCATCTCGCGTCTCGCTGCAGAGGAAAGTCTCTTGTATGTGTTTGGAGTTCGAGCGGACTTGCGGGATTCTTGTTTACAAGAGCTCGCGTCTACGATTCTCAACTTCAGAACTTTGGAGCCATCAGCTAGGTTATCGGCGATGAACACACTTACCTCTATGTGTCAACTTTGGGTCAAACTAATCGATGGAGATCAAATTCAAGACGTCAAGAGTAACTTTGAGCGTGCAGAGTCTGCGGCGCTCTTGCTCATTTGTGACGCTGACTCGTCTGTGAGAATCTCTGCTATGAAGGCTCTCGAGACTATCTCAGTGTTACAATCAAACGTCACTCCCGGCTCGACGTCAGTGTACTCTGCTTTGGAGAAGCATCTCACTCTGATTGATGACGTACCGTCTTTTATTAGAAAGTTTAGCGCAGATATGGCTCGTAGCTGTCCCATGGTGTGTACGACGGCCCACGCTCAAGCGTATCAGAGAATTCAAGCCATGATGGTTGCAGAAGGAGACGGGAAAATTCCAATGACACCCGTTGAACCCTCTGAGTACAAATTCAACCTTTGGCAAAACTACATGCTGTTTGTCTGCGCCGCGGACATAGCGGACGTCTCGGTGAATGAAGGCAAGCGTCAAGTGGTTACCATCGGGCAAAGAGGTTCGCTCTCCGATTTACTCAAAATGGTCATTCCGAGACTTGGTCGTTCTGAATCCGAAGCCGAAGCCGTTATGCGATTGTTTCTGATCGTACCTGATAAGTCAAAGTCAGTGATCTTGAATGCACTGGTTCCTCTCCAAGGCTCCTTAATGGCATCTACTCTTGTCAAGCGTAAATTCCGCGATGATGTGAGCATGATGCTCAGATTTGGATACGTGTATCAAAATTACGGTGTGAATGGCGTTTTCATGAAAAACATAGACTCCACAACTTTTGACGCTATCGTTGACTTCGTCCTCATGGTTTGCTCGTATCTGAAAGCAACCGCCCGAAATGAATGCTCTGAGGATGAAATCAGTCAGCTCAAATTTTCGGCGTCAAATATCATCGCTACTGTGTTGATAGATGCCAAACAAGTGCAACGTCTTCCTGGCGTTACTCAGGGAGAATTGTGGGATAGCTTTTTAGCATGGCAGGAGGTTTCATCATTAGGCGTGTCCTCACAAAATCAAACTGATCCGACTTCACGTGAACGAATGCGCCAGCTCATTCAAAATAAGGAAGCCATTCCGTCAGCAAACGACGTATGTTGGGCCGCGAGGGAGGCATTGGCATCGTTGAGTCTCAGTGAGCAATTCATTCTTGGTGCATCCAAAAAGGTTTTTGCTTGGGTGAATAAGCTTTCGGAGTACACAACCGATGCGAATCGTGAGTTATCACTGCGCGTGCTCACACGCGTGTTGAAGGCGAATTCTAAAGAATTATTTTCGTCATCGTTGGATTTTTGCTATTCTCCATCTATGCACGTAGCCCGTATGCATCTCACGGTTATTGCTACTCTACATATAGAAGCCATGCAGTTCATTGGTTGCGAAAGATTGATTGCGCTTGTTCTATACAAGATATTGCACGAAGATGCGGACATAAGAAGTGCGGCAAACGCTCTGCTACGCGTCATTCAGGATCACGCGCGAGTGAAGGATGCGACGAATGAAACGGTAACGAACGAATCGCAACTGATCGCTGTTTGTGAGCAAATCATGAAGACAGAAACTCAGCCAATCGAAGGAATCTTACTTGAGGTCTGGAAAAGGCAACTTGAAGACGCCGTGAGCGTGTTAAAGACACACAGTCACGTACTCGCCGCGCTCGTTCCTTGGGTATCTGTTCTGCATTTGCCTCATCTGGTTGCTACTGGTAAAGCTGAACAAATTTTAAATGGGCTGTATCAGGTGGCTATGGTATCAAAAGATGATAGGCGGTCACAGGCGGATCGATTATGGAGTGCGATCGGTGCTCAACCACGTAACATTGCCCCAGCGCTTCGGTTTCTTCAAGACAGGGCATTCGAAATCGCGACGACGAGTCGATCTACTTCAGCTTTTCAGACGGCAAAAGTAGCGTGTCGAATGCTGTCGCAGTCTTCGTCGCAGCAAGCTATTGACCAATTAGTATATACTATCTCTTTTCGTGCACTGGAGCTTGACGAAAACGAGTCGAAAGGATCAGATGTCGCTTCATCAAAAATCTCGCTCGCAGATGTTGGCATAATTTTACTCTCTGAGCTTGCGACAGATCACAGTGAGGGCTTCAGGTTTCACTTGCCTGTGCTGGCGCATGCCGTCGTTGTGACTCTCATTGTGACAAATGAGCCCATCGTAAGACAATACTGCGGCCATCTTTTGTGTAATTTGGCTTCCAAGTCCAGTGACGAGAGTCGGGCTAAAAGTTCAGCAAGTCGCCTCACGCGGCTTTTTCAAAATGATGGCACGCAGCCGTGGATGGCGAGTAAAATTCGGCAGCTCGTAAATGTTCTACCGCGAGCGATTGATTTAGATGAAAACTTATCGTCACGATGGGCGAAGGAGGCGCAAAGATGGCTGTTGCGTTCTCCATCTCTTATGTTATCGCGCGCTTCGGCGATGACGCTCATGGCGCTAAATCATCCACTCGAGGACGAAGCGTTTGATGCTTTACTCTCGGCAACCTGCGCATGCGCCATGTTATCGGAGCAAAATGAATCCAAAACGCAAGCAGCCGAAGAACTTACTCAAGCTTTACTGAAAGTTATAACATCGTCCATTTGCGAAATGAATGGTCAAGATGTTTTGATGTACACGCAAGCTTTCTGGTGTGGCGTGAGCTGTTTGCGTACTTTTGAAGAAAACGTGTACTCATGTGCGATTGATTTATGTTTTATGTTCCTCTACAAATGTTCTTTGGATGGACCAACGATGGCGCTCGAAGTCATCAAATCATGCGCTCCTCTACCTCGAGGCGCTCAATATCCAGATTTGCCCATCGTTGAAAGTTACGAGGAGTTGCTGTCGATTACCCCAGAGCCAATGCCTAGCGCAGAAATTACTTTCAGTCAAGTCGTGCCTTTGGTCATCAAAGGTTTGCTGAAGCTGCCGACTTGTGTGCGTTCGATTCGCGTCCTCGCTATACTTGCGCCACACGTCAAGGGTGAAGTTTGGCGCGACGTGGACGTCATTGTACTTATTGTTTGTGCATTGTTGCCAGTGATCTTGACGTCTGTCGACGGAAGCAGTGGGGCGAACAACTCAATAATCAACAGCAATGAAGCGCGTGCCATTGCGCACAAATTAGCGCAAGGATTGATGTTATCGCGGATGTTTCCTCGACTTTCTGAGGCTTTGATGAAGTTTGCCGCTGAAAAATCACGCACAAAATCATGCCTGGATGCGTTGGATTCTGCGTTCACTGCGACGGTGCAAGACCTCAACGCGCCGTTAGTGATACAGCTGTTGCGAGAATTTGCCTCTTGTACCGACGCACCGACTGCGAAAAAGATACTTCAGATATTGGCGAGCGCACCGAAAGCTCCGAAGACGTTCAAAAGAGAATTTCTGAGTTTGTGGTCTACGGATTCTAGCGCGCGCACAATGTCTGACGCCATGTACGGCGTGCTCTTGAGCGCGCGCCTAGACACGGACAAGAACTCAATTCCAGCCTGTTTAGACACCTAGCTCTAGAAAAACACATGTATTATAACTACAAAAGCTAATAGCTAGTCGAGCGACGCCGGGTCGGATCCCAAATACGGCGGCGGCCACATCGGAGGATCGTACCCTTTATCCCCGAGCGGATTACATCGCATCAATCGCCAAGCGGTGAGCACAAATCCTTTACTCGTACCATACTTTTTATACGCCTGTCGCGCGTATTCCGAACACGTCGGCACGAAGCGACAACTCTTCGGTAACAAGGGTGAAATCTCCCTCTTGTAAAAGTCGAGCAAACCCATGGCGACTTTCATCGTCACCGTGTCTTCCTCGTCCTTTGACGACTCGTCGCGATCATTCGCCCCGGAGGACGACGACGACGACGATGCACGAGTATCCTCGTCATCGCCATCCTTCGCTCCCGCGCACACGCCAGCGCGTCGAGACGGTTGCTGACGCACCGAGACTGGCGCGCGGTGTCGACAGTGTCGACACGCGGCAACGTTGAGACGCTGACGATGGCGCACCGACGTCGTCGTCGACGACGCTCGCGCGCATGACAGCGCACGGGTAGTCGTCATGTCTCGCTGACGATACGACGTCGTGCACGTTACAGACATGACGCCGTGCGACGCGGCGGTGTGTGAGGCGCTCGCTCGCGTTGGTTGGAAGCCGGAAAGAATATAAAATTACAATATTACGCGGCGCCACCGGCGTCGCTGTCGTTATCGCTGTCCAAATCGCCCACCGACCCGTACGTGGTGATTTGATGCAGCACGAAACTCTTCGCCAAGGTTTCTACGTTGGTGACGATGACGTTGTTTGAGTGCACGAATGGCTCGTCGTCTTCAAATTCGTTTCGAAGGTCACCGTGTTGTAGGACGTCGCCGATGGCGCTAGACGTGTAATTGGCTAAACCACGCGCGAGTTCGGCACCGTTTTCGTCTAAAATAACTAACCCTTCTTGCACACCAAAGTTACCCTGGACCTTGGTGCAGTTCACAACCATCAAAGCCATGCCGCTGAGCACGGCTTTGGCGCCGTGTTCATCCACCCACACGTTGCCCTTGACGGGGACACTAAGAAGCCAGCGCTTTTTCCCTCGTGCACTACGCTTTGCGGCTAAAAACTTGGTTCCAACCTGCTTTCCAGCTATGGCGTCTACAATCGCCGTCTCTTGTTGCGAGGCGAGGCAGATGATTGTTTGACATCCAGCGGCGCACGCGATGCGCGCCGCGGTGAGCTTTGTCACCATGCCGCCGGTACCGACGTTACTTCCCGCCCCCGAATTGACATCCACGTCTAAAGCGTTAATATCTTCGACAACATCGATCTTCTTTGCGTTTGGATCATTCGCGGGATTGGCCGTGTATAATCCATCGACGTCGGTTAAAAGAAATAAATATTTCGCTTCGACGAGCGACGCCACCTTTGCGCTCAGCGTGTCGTTATCGCCAAACTTTAACTCCTCAACCGCTACGGTGTCATTCTCATTCACCACCGGCACTACACCCATTTCAAATAATTCGTCAAACGTATTCTTCGCCTTGCCGTATTGCGTGCGATTACTCAAGTTTTCCAACGTCAACAACACTTGCGCGCACTTTACGCCCAAAGTGTTAAAGATGTCCTCGTAGTAGCGCATCAAATGCGGCTGCCCAATCGCCGCCAGCGCTTGTTTCTTCGCCAACGTAGGCTTGACCGGCCCCGGAGTGATGCCCATCTTAATCATGCCCGCCCCAACCGCGCCCGAGGACACTAAAACCACGCGATGTCCCGCGCGCGAGAGCTGCGACACGGTTTCGCACAACGCGCACAGTTGGGACAAGTGCAAGCACCCATCGGCGGCTTTTAACAGCGAACTCGTGCCGACTTTGATGACGATCACGCACGACGCGGCGTTCGTGTGCCCATTCGTTTGACCGCTCATCGCGCCCGTCGTCGTCGTCCCGTGCGTCGCGCGAAAAGGTCGCGAAACGTTCGCGCCGAGCACTGCCGACGCGTTTTCCTCGCGCGCGCGGTGGATCATCCACGGCGAGGGAAATCACAGAGAGGTATTTAGTACACGTTTCGGACATGTGGCATGTCACATAGTCAAGGCCAACATAGTACAAAGAGATGACGACCTCGGGCATGACCTCGTCCTTGATTTACGAATACAAATGAGAGGCTTGAAAAATCAAAAGTATGCAGGGAGAAGCCAGGTTTCAGTTGTAGAGAGTGCAACAGAGAGTTTGGTCAAGGGCAGTCGAAAACTTACCTCCACGGAGACGGCGGCGAACGCAAGTGCGACAGTTGCTACCAAGGTTATGAATGGCCAATCATGCTCGAGTGGTACATTGTATTCGACTTACGTTCAAAAAGCGTCCATCTGCCCATGCAAATCCTTGTCGAGATTCACCATCGTACGCAGAGGTGAGTGACCTGGCTCATAGTCCGCGGCGTGACTTTAAATTCCCAACAGATATGATTACACCCTTACAGCGTCACTTGATTGAGACTGGGTACTTCCCTGCCGTTTACGATGAAAATAAGTACTGTCCGCATTGCTTAGAAACTCGCAAAAAATATCGCGTTGTGTATCGAAGCCTCGTCTCGATCGAGGGACCTTTGGGTTATGGGCCCAACACGCTAACCACTGCGCCACTCCGATATTAGACGTATGTGTACGAAAGTACGCATGCATGTGAGGCCGAAAGCGAATCATCGATGGTTGTCCTGACGGATTTAGGTATGGTCGCAAAAGTTACAGGTATTCTATTCGAGGCGCGCGAGTCAACGCCCGACCCAGCGAGCGGCGCGCGACACACGACGTTGACCAGGGAGACCCGGACGACGACACACGACGACGACGATGGCGGTGACGGCGAATGAGGTGGCGGCATCGCAACCGCAGCAACAGCAGACGCAGCAGCAGCAGCAGCACGCGTTCAAGAGCGAGCGCGAAGTCATCGATTACTACACCACGTTGCGCCAAGAGGTGAACCTGGCGCAAGCGAAGATTGCCGAACTCACCGGGAGCTTGCGAGAGCATCTCAACGTGCTGGAGAACATCAAGCATCTCGACCCATCGCGAAGGTGCTTTCGATCAGTAGGTGGGGTTTTAGTCGAACGCACGGTCAAGGAGGTGATGCCCGCGGTGGAGATGAACGCGACGAATTTGCAAAAGGCGATCGACGCGATTAAAGAGCAAACGGCGGTGAAGGATGCGGAAGTCGAGGCGTTGCGACGCAAATATAAAATTAGAGAAGAAGGCGGTGATAATGATGGCAGTAGTAGTGGGGCAGCGCCCGGGGCGGGTGGCTCGGGTGGGGTCTTAGCGTAATAATAATAATAACCATGTGATGAAAACAAGTGTGTAGGTAGAAAACTCAAAGCCACGCCACACAAGCAGCCGCATCAGCGACGACCGACGACGGTAGTGACGCGGCGAAGATGAGCGCCACAACTATCGACGACGACGATCCGATTGTGTTTCTCGATATCGCCATAGGCACTAAGCCCGTCGGTCGAATTGAACTAGTGCTCGACGTCGACGCCGCTCCGCGAACGTCAGAAAACTTTAGGTGCCTGTGCACGGGCGAGCGCGCGTCGCCATCGACGAAGAAGCCGTTGCACTTTAAGAACTCGTCATTTCATCGCGTCATTCCAGGGTTCATGGCGCAAGCGGGTGATTTCCAAAACCACAACGGGACTGGTGGCGAATCCATCTACGTCGGCGGTAAGTTTAAGGATGAAAACTTGTCCACAAAGCATCCCGGACCGGGGATTTTATCCATGGCAAATAGTGGCCCAAACACGAATGGTTCACAATTCTTCATCACGCTCGGCGCGGCGCCGCATCTCGATGGTAAACACGTGGCTTTTGGAAAAGTACTCTCTGGGTTGGACGTGCTCAAAGCCATCGAAGACGTGGGCACCGCGAGTGGCTCCACCACAGCTGCGGTGTTAATCACCGATTCAGGGCAATTGAACTGAAAACGCACGCATCATTAGCAGAAGCATTAATGTACTACTGTAGTGGAATAGCAATAGCGTCATTATTTATCGTCATCGTCATCATCATCATCGTGTGGCAACGAACGACGCGCAGGTAATAAAATAAAAGAAGAGTTGGTTAACCAAACCCACACATCGCGCCTCGCTGTGTCCTTGCATGCTCCCAGCAGCGCGACGCTTGGGAACATCATCGACGCTTAGGAGAGCCGTCGCCGCTTCTCTCGCGGTTTCGTGCGGCGTGCAAACCGCGGCGATGTCGTCCTATTCGGAAAAGCACACGCGCCTTAATGCGTCCTTCGACGACGTGAAGAATATTCAACTCACGCCGCTACCGAAGACGGATAACGCGGCGCCATTCGCGGCATCGACGCTGTGGAAAGATGCACCCGCAGTGGTTGTGGTGTTAAGACGGCCTGGATGAATTTTGTGCCGCGGGGAAGCTGCGAGGATTTATGCTCAAAAGAATGCATTCGACGCGCTCGGGTGCAAACTCGTGTGCGTCCTCAAAGAAGGCTTACCCGCAGAAGTGGCGGAGTTCAAGGATAACTACTGGCGTGATGAATTGTATCTTGATAAAGAGATGGGGTTCTTCAAAGCGGTTGCGGGAGGAAAGGTGAAGAAAGGTAACTTGTCTACGTTTCTCAATCCATTCAGTACGGTGTGGAAGCGCGTCACCGAGGCAAAGGAAGCTGGCGTACAAACGCAAAACTTGAATGGTGAGGGAAAAATTCTTGGTGGATTATTAGTTATGCGGCCGGGTTCGAGAGGCGTAGAGTATCAGTTCCAGGAGCGTAACTTTGGTGATTCTGCTCCGGTCGAGGATGTTCTCAAAGCTGTCGAGGCGGCGGCTTCGGCAAAGTAAAATCGTAGTCAGTCGAGTGATTAGTGCACGACGCAGAGCTCGTAAGCGAAAATTGTGACGTGAGAGACGCAAGTTCTTGATTAAAAAGAAATGTCTCTACACCGATTGTGTATTTCGCTTCGTGTTCGAGAAAAGTCGTGTCGTCGTTGTCGCGTGTTCTTGATGGTTGTTTGTGTAAAAAAAAACAATCAAACGTTCTTTACGCTTTCTTGTCCTCCGCCTGAGTCGCACCCTCGTTCGCAGATGTTTTCGCCTGTTCTTCCTCTTGTTTGATTTCCTCATCAGTCTTTGGCTGCGGCTTGTAGACTATGATTGGCTTTTTGCATCGATGCAAGCAATAGTTGCACGTCGAGCCCACGAAAAATTCCTTCACTTTGCTTTTACCGCTACTAGCGACGATGACGGCGACGGTATCGTCAATCAAATCCGCTTTATCGCACAGTACCTCGCCGATGGAAGACGTGTTCGTATCGTAGGCGACGATGTCAATCTGGAAAGTAATTTTCGCTTCGTTTAAGATTGGCGCGACGTTTTGGTTGAGCCATTGAAGTGCTTCTTGGCGCCAATGCGCTTCCTATTTCATCGTAAACACATCGATTAGTATCACGCGCGTGCACACACGAGACGCTCATACGCGCAAAAGACACTCGCATCTCTACCTCGGAAACTTCGCGTCGAATCACGGGAAACGATTGATATCGTCTATATTGCATCGCTTGCAACGCTCTGCGCGACAACCAAGACAGCCATCATTTAGTACGAATCACGCGAAACCCACCTTTTCCGCATTCGGCATAGACAAAGGAAAAAAATCATCCAACATCGGCGCGTACGTCGTCGCGTCCGATGGATACACCCTACGAGAACGCGCGCGCAAGCACATTTCATACGTCAACACCATCCAACCGCGCGCGACGCCGACGCGCGCTCGGTGACGACGACGACGAGCACTCACCCAGGAATCACGTGCACGAGCTGCACCACATCCCCTCGACGAACAATCTCCGCCGTCATCCACCGCACCATGGGCGCGGTGTTCGGCGAGCAATCCACCCCGACGACGATCGCGCGTCGCGTCGTCGTCCCCGACCGCGACGGTCGCTTACACTCGCACGCGTCTCCGCACGCGCACCCTTCGCCACACGCGCCGTCGCACGAGCACAGCGCGCACGGACAGTCCACCATCGTTCACTCGCGCACGCGTCGCTGAATGACGACCGCGGGACAAGGAATGCGAACGGACGCGCCAGAGGATCGATCGATCGATCGAGCGGGTCCGCACTTCACCACGCATGCGCGACGACGACGACGAGAGGGATAGAGGCGCCGCCGCCGCCGACGACGATGTGTGCGCGGTGATGCGCCGGCACGGCTGCGCGTCGTCCTCGATGCTGTCTCAAGGCGCCGAAGGTCGCGTCTACGCCGTGCGATTCGCCAATCGCGACGCGGTGTGCAAGCAACGATTCCGTAAGCGCTACCGACACCCGACGTTGGATGAGAAATTAACCAAGGCGAGGTTGAACATGGAAGCGCGGACGATGATCAAGGCGAGGAAATGTGGGGTGTTGACGCCGAGGGTGTTGTGCGTGGATGCGGAGGAGTGTTGCGTGTACATGGAGCGCGTGCGAGGGCGGGCGTTGAAGGAGGCGTTGCGTTCGGGAGCGACGAGCGACGAGGCGTTACAGGCGTTTGGACGCGAGATTGGCGTCGCGGTGAGCGCGTTACATGATGGTGGTATCATACACGGGGATTTAACGACGTCCAACTTTATCGTGCGCGAAGGCGATGACAAGGTGGTGATGATTGATTTCGGGTTGAGCTACCCTAGCGTCGTGCCCGAGGACAAGGGCGTGGATTTATACGTATTAGAACGCGCGATCACCGCCGCGCATCCATCACACACCGCGTTGTTTGATGAAATTTTAGCCACGTACAAGAAACATTCGCGGTTTTGGAATCCGACGTTGAACAAATTCGCCGAGGTGCGCGCGAGAGGCCGCAAGCGCTCGATGGTTGGCTAGTCGTTCGGCGCTTCGCGTCCGCGCCCTCGTCCCGTCGTACCATCGCATCGCGCATCACGTGCGCGCCATGTGTCTCCCGTGTATTGTTATTACTATAATTACTACTACTACTACCACTATGCCTGGTATGTTTTCACGCATCATCCGCGCGTCAAAGTCCTCGACGAGCGTCGGTCGCGGACGCGCGTCCTCCACCCCGTGGGGCTCTCTTATCCACGCCACGACGTCACTCGTCGTCGCGCGTCCGCCGAAAGGTCGTCGCATTCGGGAACTCGCCGAGCATCGCCGTACGGACAATGTCTTCGTGCGTCATGGTATCATCGTCGCTGACGTCGCGCATCGCCCCGCGCGCGTCGTCGTCGTCGTCGCGTCGTCGCAGCAGCGCGCGCCGAGCGCCGCACGTGGCGCGCGCGGCGGTGGATGACCCGTCCGCGACGGCGTCCTCGCCCGCGCAAGGCACGTCGACGGCGACGAAGAAGCTGAACACGGATTGGCAAATCGACTTTTGCTCGCGGCCGTTAAAGGACGATCGCGGGAAGAAGGTGTGGGAGCTTTTAATCACCGACGACGACCGATCGTTCGAGCACGCCGAGTACTTTCCAAACAATAGAATTAATTCTGTCGAGCTCGCCCGGGCGCTCGAGCGGGTGATGGAGGAACGAAATGAACGCCCGAAACGTTTTAAATTTTTCCGGGCGCAGATGCAGACGATTATCACTCGTGCGTGTAATGAGGTGGATATCGCGCCTTTGGCGTCCCGTCGATGCCAGACGCTCGTGACGTGGCTGGGCGAACGCGTGGAAACAGTGTATAAAAAGCATCCTGGGTACGACGCTAACGCGCCTCCGTTGATGGCGTTTGAAGCGAGCGCACCAAAGAGATTACCAGATGCTTTACGCGGTGAATCATGGGCGTTCGTGGCGTTACCGCTCGTGGGTGTTCGGGAAGAGATGGCGCAAGTGAAGCGCGGCAAGGTGTTTGGCGCGTTGCTCGACATCGACGAAGATTTGCCAGATGATACGTTGATTCCGGGCATTGCCGTGTACACGTCCCGCGCCGCCGCACTCGCGGGATGGACAAAGGGTTTAGAGCTCGCGTGCATCTCCGTAGACACGCAAACGAGCTCGATTGTGTTGGAGACTGGCGTGAACGATTCGTGGTCGTATGCGTTTTTCCGCAAATCCAAAGAGCTCACGCAAGAAGCCAAGGAGTGGGAGCAAGTCAAGCGCGCCTGCAATGGCTTACACTTTCTCGCGATTCAAACCGATGAAGAAGCGGAAACCACCGATGGGTTCTGGATCTTACAAGATTCCGCCCCTAGCGAATATTAAACTCTCTGTTTCATTATTAATATCACATTCATTTTGACGCTCAACGCCACGCGGCGACGCGCGTCACACGCGAGCACGCGCGTCGGCACCCATCGTGGTGCGGGACCATGTCATCCCTAGGTGCAGTCGCTCGATCGCTCACCGTGTGCGTGCTGAGTCGCGCGCAAAAAGCCGCAGTCGTTCTCTATGCGTGCGCCATCGTCGCCGTGTTGGCGTACCCAAAGCTCGCGAGGCGCACCTTTGTGGACGAAAATGCCTTTCTCGTCGGCGCGACGCGAGGGATGTTTGATGTAAAAGACGCCCACGCGGCAAGCGATAGTGCACGTATCCTGCGGGACGTGGCAGGGAGCACGAGAACGCAGACGACGGCGAAAAGAATGGAGTGGATTACTCAAGCGTTGGACGCGCGCGGGTTCGAGAGCTACGCGTCGCCGACGTTCGATGGCGGAATGAATACGCACGCCATTGCGCGCGCGACTCATGGAGATGGTCGGGAGTGTATGGTCTTACTCACCTCGCTCGGAGTGATGGATGTCGATGCCGAGGCGGTGACGATTGGATTGGCGTTGCGCGTGTTCGAGACGGTGGGCCGCGCTGATTGGTTGGCAAAAGATTTGATATGGGTCGCCATCGATGGTGAACACGGCGATATTGAAGCCACAATGGCGTGGTTGAAGAGATATTACTCACCGAGCGAAGTTAGTCACGGTGGCACGCGTGAGGCATTTGAACGTGCTGGGACGATACAGCAAGCGTTTGCGTTTAGCGCGCCACACGGAGCGAGCGCGTCGAAACTGTTGGTGCAATTAGAAGGGTGGAATGGGGCGTATCCCAATCAAGACATCTTCACCATGTTTGACAAGGTGAATCAAATTAGTAGAGCTCGCTTACCATTGATTTTGGATGCCGACATGCGCACACGGAAGACGAAAAGGGTGTGGTCGGCGAGCGCGCGCCACTTTGATATGCTCGAGTCGGCGATTACGTTTATGTGGCGCGCCGCGACTGGTATTCCCTCGGGCCCGCATGCGGCGTTCAAGGCGCATTCTATTGATGCACTAGGTATCCGCGCCTTGACTCAGAAGGGTATTCGCACCGTCGAAGGCATCGATGCGTACCACTACTTTGGTTCGTTGCTTGAAAATTCGCTTCGCGCGTGCAACAATCTTCTCGAGCTGCTTCATCACAGTTGTTTTTATTACATCATGCTCGGTCCGGATAGATTCTTAGGGATTGCAGAATACATCGCCCCACAAGTGATGTTATTAGTGAGCCTGACGCTCGTAGCTGCGCAGTTGACGACGTATGGTGCGGGGAAAATCACGGACGCTCCTTCATCTGATGTTCAAATGCGCACGTCGCACGATTGGTTTTCAGCCATTCGACGATTATTACTCGCGCTTGCAACGGGTCTCGCTGCCGGATCGTTGTGTACTGCTGCAAATGCACACGATATTGGCCACGCGTATGTGACGATCGTCGTCACTGTGTTCATGATTGTGGCTAGTGTCGCGTTCTTGCGTCTTACGCGCGCCGACGAATCGAATCGCCCATCAAAAACCGCCAGCGTCGTCACAAATGGAGTGATGATCGTGCACCAAGACGATTGGGTCGCTGATAAGGTGATTAACATCGCATGGTTACTTGCAGTGATGAGTGCGTGTACGTTTTTCAACTTCTCTCTCGCGCTATTTAGCACCTTTGCCTTGGCGCCGGCGTGCGTACTTTGTTCGCCGGCCAAAGACGCAAAGCTCGCGGTCGTCGCTCTGACGGCGCTACCAATCGCTTCTCTCATCGTCGTGGCACACGTCGGCGGGTTCTCAATTACCCACGCATTTGGGCTATTAGCCAGCCATCACGCGCGTTGGCACACGTTTGCCTTGCCAATCGTATTCGGGATTGCGTATCCGACGACGTTGATGGCGATGCGCGTCGCGTCTTCGCCGACCAAGCAAGAGCACGTCGAGCACATCAAAGTCGAATAGGTGTACTAAAAAGAGATAACTAGAAGAATATTCAATCAAATAATATAGCTACCGTAGAAATAATCATTGCTATGCATTCATTTTACGCTGACATCTCGACGCGCTCTGTCGGTGCCTCTGCGCGCGCCACCTTTGTCGTCGCGGCGTGCATTAAAATCGTCTGGAAAAACTTCATCACGAGTTTGTCGGGCCAAGGCGCACCAAACGGCGCCTCATCACCGGCTTCCCATCCGAGATGCCCGCCCGTTTCAGTTTCTATCAAAATCACGTTTGGATTCTTTTCAATCTTCTCGCGCGGAATCGCGCTCGCCACGGCGATGGGGTCGTCGAGCGCCTGCACCGTCATGAGCGGAATGGCGACGTCTTGAATCTTATTCTTACTTCCCGAATATTCGTAATACGCATCAACGGTTGGGAACCCAAACGTCACCGCTGTCACCGCCTCGTCAAAATCTCGCACCGTTTTTGCGTTTCGCACTAATTCAGGGTTGTATTTCGGCAATCCGGCGAATAAGTTTTCGTGCGGGGCGAAGAGTTTGCGCATGTTCTTTGCCATGGCTCGGCTGTAAATGGTGCCAAAAAATCCAGATTCCAACGCCGTATCGCACGCGTTCAAATCAAACGGATTGCACAGCGCCGCCGCGGCGGTGAGTTTTGCTTGCGAACCTTCCTCGCCTAAAAAGTTGGTCAAAATATTCGCCCCTAACGACCATCCGATGGCGAGGAGCGGCGCGTTTGGAAAGCGTCGATGGAGCTCGTCGACGACAAATCTAATGTCACCCGTATACGACGCCGAGTAGAACTGCGGGGTAGTCAACGGCGATTCAGCGCACCCTCGACAGTTGAACGCCACCGTGCGAAACCCACTCGCGCGTGCACGCTTCATAAAATGCTTCAAATACTTGTCGTGCGATCCGCCGGCGATGCCCGACATGAGCACGAGCACCGGCGCATCCGCGGGAAGCTTTGCTTGCTCCTCCTCCATACGCCGCGCCACGAGCACATTCTGATCAAAAACCTTGCGCACAAAAGGCGGTCCTTGCGCTTCAACCTCGCACACACCCTCTGCTCCAGGCGCCATCGTCGCTCGCGTCGCGTCCGCGTCCCCGCCCACGCTCAGCGGCCAGTCGAGCGTCGCGTGCCCGCCGTTCGGCATCTCCAACACCTCACGCTGATACACCACATCTATATCCCTACGTAACAACGAACTCAAAATCGTCGACGCATGCGTATTCGTCAACCCAATCACCGCATCGTACCCCTGACTAATAATCCCAGCGCACGCCTCGAGCGCGCGCGCGCTCGCCGCCGACGGCGTCCGCGACGCCGTCACCCTCACCTCCGTCGTCCTACGCGCCCTCAGCATCACCATCGCCGCCGCCGCCGCCGCCGCCGTCACCGCCGCCACCGTCGTCACCACCCCCGCCGCGCCAA
>JACLAB010004801.1_pt1 | contig 49073 bp, 36 predicted proteins | sample 8027921 | NCBI WGS metagenome assembly JACLAB01 (sample SAMN15725117, study PRJNA655200) | protist metagenome | isolation source: fluorescence activated cell sorting (FACS) single amplified genomes of... | place: USA: West Boothbay Harbor, Gulf of Maine | collected 2000-07-19 | reverse complement strand
CGACCGAAAGCGGCATGTGGCTTCCAGAATTTGTACCGAGAAAGGCGACAGCTTTGAGCCACACGATGAAAAAGAAATACGCCGATCGATTGTTTAATATTTTGGAAGAGGCTGGTAAGGCGCACGCGGTGCCAATTGACGACATTAAGCCTGAGATGGCGAAAGCGTTGAACAGTTTGATTTACGACATGAATCCAAGACGGTCTCAAAAATTATTCGGCGAACTTCGCAACGAATTAGTCGAGAAAAAATGCATCCTCCTCGGAGTTGTGAACGTCGAAGACGAAAAAACGGGGAGAACTGTTGTCAAGGAAGCGCTTCAATTGATCGAGCGCCCGCAAGAGTACACCTACAAAGCAACTGCATCGATGGCGCAGGTGATTGACGGTGCCGATAAAAACGCCCCGTTGCTCCTACCGTCCTCAGAAAAGGAAAAGGAGAATGAACTTCTTCTCGCAAAAGCCGATAAAAATAAAACGATAACACCATGGATTAAAGATGATGTCGAATACGAACCCTCTCAGTACACGATGTGGACAGGTAACGGTAGCAGAGAGCTCGTTTTAGAGGAAACGTACGAGTCTCAACTCCTCGAAAGATTAGCAAAAAGTAGCGCCGGCGCAACCGTAAAGGCTCTCGGAATCGAGTTCGATATCGCGTGCAAACCGCTGCAAAGAAAATTAGAAAAATTAGAGCTATCAGATAAGCTTCTTGACCGTACGACGGTTCGAGCGGGATCGAATGTCAACGTGTATTATAAGCTGAAAGAGTCCATTGCTCGAAAGCGCGGCATCGCGATGGCTCGCGAAGGTGAAAATTTTGGACCGAATGGAGACGGCGAGATTACTAATACGCAGCTTATGGCAAATAAACCTCTGGATAGGAACGAAGTTCGATTTCAATACGTAAAGGAACACATATTAGAGAAAGGCTTTGCATTTCAATCGCGTTTGGGTACTTGGTTAGCCAAGAAGGAGGGGCACGGATTAGCGCGCGTCGACGTGATCCAGATCAAACAAATCGTAGAAACTTTACTGCAAAAGGAAAAGTTTTCCCATTTTGTTGTGAGAGGATTATCGGGCAAAGAAGATACATTGCTGTGCTCGCCAGAGTTTTTTAATTCGATAGACCACAAAAATCTTACGGACGAGTTCATAACGAATATGTTGTATCACGGCGAGCAGTTGCGACTTGCAAAGCGAAAAAAATTAGAAAGTTCTGGCATGGAGCTTCCGCAGTTGCAGGCGTTTGAGAAAGAAGTACCGACAACTGCGACTGCGACAACGACGGGAGCAAGAAAGAGTGTGAAAAACACGAGCAAAATGGGCAGCGAAATTTTGCTCTTGGCAAATGGAAACGAAGTTACTAGCGACGATACGAAAAGATTGACACCGCCGCCACCTCCACGAATCTCAACCCTGAGTGTTAGTACTCCTAAAAATCCAGTTGATGTCCCATTTGAGCGGTTGCGATACGAAAATGCGTTACGATTCGGTATTTTCCGCTCACATGTGTTGCGATGCCGCGCTTTGCATTTACATTTAATTCAAAATGCGACGAATGGATGCATCTCCGCGCACGAACTTCGAAAAAATATTCCGGTCAAATTGCACTTTCAGCTCGCACCGCCTCCGAATGGGTTGAGCGCGACTCAGCTTGCGAAGTTATACGTCGCTGTTGTCGAGGATGTAAAATTTTCGGACTTGGATAAGACATTAGCCAAAGCAGCGTACGACTCGGATGCCATAGGAGACGTGTTGAAAGGATTGAAGAACATGGGATTGTGGACGTACGGTACAACTCCGAGCGCGCCAACACCTTTGCCATCGAGGAAGCGAAAAGCGCCCATTCAAGAAGATATTGACTGCAAAGAAGAGGAGAACGGTATCGGTGTTTCTTTACAACTCGCAGCTGTCGGCACATACGTCAAACCGGAAGCTGATGGTGGTAAAAACAAAATAGAAATGAACCTTACAACCATTGAGTCCTGCAATGCGTATTGGAACGCTCTCGAAAAAACGTTTGCAGGTGTGAAAGTTGACGTCGACTTGTGCTCAAATGGAAACAACACCATCGCAATGACGCAGAAGAAGAGTTGGGACTTATCCATGATCATTCAGAATTCCAAAGAAGCGTTGCTTTTAGCGATCCGATTTGAAGATTTGTGGAAGCGCTGGGTGCAAAGCTCGATGGACGAGCCACATCCAAACCATGCGCAGAGACGGTATCCCACAAGAGACGAGCTATCAAAGCCTGAAAATACATCGTTAAGAGTTGATTTAGCAGCTGCACAGCGTAAGGTTGGTTTAAAACCGGTAACAGCCTTGAAGGAAACGCCAATCCTCGCATTTGTGCAGAAACAAATAGTATCGGACAGAAAAGAGTGCACCGGCTTGACTGAAAAGAGGATTGACGATTTGTGGAAAGTATACGGTGAAAGCGTTCAAAAAACTCTTCTTGGAGGCCACGCTACGTTCGGAGTGGATGGTGGGAAGACGCTGGGCGTAAAAAGCACGGACTCTGGCGTTATCACGGAGAACGAGTTACAACAAATTGCGCTCATAGCGAGACAAAAGTCAAAGCGTGAATCGTCCAAGAATCAAAATATTCAACGCAACAACAATAAAAGCAAGAACAATGCTGATGGTAGCGATAGTGATGAAGGAAAGGATAACGGCGATGATATGATTGGTGGTCCCATTTTACACGATCTCGATGATGACGAAGATGATGACATAGATGAAGATGAAGACAACAACGCAAACCTCTCTTCGAGACTGCGATTCCGGGCGCCAAAAATGATTTTCGATATAGATTCTGATACCTTCTTGCTGACGACTGTGATTCAATACATGATAATATCAGGGCCGGGCGACATTGATCCGTCATTAAATCTCGGAGCTCGTTCGGCTACTTTTGGTAACGTTGCTTTGGTATTCCAGGCTATGCGAGAATCCTGGGTTGATCGATACAGAAATGCAACGGAGTTGGCCATCATGAAAAGATGGAGAATCATATGCAAACATGCTTCTCCAACGGAGGAAGCAGGTGGGATCATCAGATCTGCATACAACTACGCAAAGCTTGAGTACGAATCTGGGAAAGAGTCGCGGCGAAAGCGAGATGAGAGTCTTCTGGATGGATTATTATCTGTAAAATCTACAGAAGAATCTGACGAGCCTATTGGGATCCAGGAGCAAATCGAGCGCGTGACCGATTCAATTCAAGGAAGAGAACGCGCTCCGGAAGGAAAGAATTGGGAAATGTCCGGCGAATGGACTCTAGATATTCAGCAACGCGTCGCGGTGATGGCAAGACAGATTCTCTTAAACAACAGTTTTGAAAGTCGGAAAAATATTATTGCTCCGGAGAATAGAAACGGTGACAGAGTTAACGCACAAGAGAAGAATGATTATGGGAAAATGGAAGTTGGAACCACCATTACCGCAACGAACAACAATGACAACAACAACAATATGGACGTCGAAAAAGACCATATTGACGATGGGGACGATGATTTCGACGGCACTGCTGCCGGTGTTGACGATGACGACAATGACGAAAAAGAAGTTGGAGAAAAAGTTGAGGGACGGAATGCCGAGAAGGAGATGGAAAAGGATTACGAGAAGAAAGCAACAGCTGCAGTAAAAGTGGATCCTACAAAGGAGGGTGAGGAGGCGCCGGATTCTGAGAAACCATCAGTAAATTTGGATCCATCCGAATGGTTAGTCTTGGACGAAGTCAAATGTGAAATGTGCCAAGGCGGTGATCGCGAAGATGAAGTGCTCTTGTGCGATGGATGTGATTGCGGTTTTCACATATTCTGTTTAAAACCACCTTTAAAGAAAATTCCAGACGGCGATTGGTTCTGTGAGAAATGTAAAGCCGCACTGGAACCGGTAGACGACGATGATGCCGAATTGAGAAAAATCATAGAGAAAGAGCGCGCGGGTATGCGAGACAATTTAGAGTGGCTTGAGGCATCACGCCGCGCGACCACATCGCGCAGAAAAACCGCCGGAGTTCCTGCCCGCGTTTCTGCTCTTCCACCCGCTTATCGCGAGAATGGCGAAAATATGGGATTGGCAATGGGAGGCAAACGAAAGTTTACGAAGAAGTTTACGCAAATACGATTCAACGAAGAACGCCGTGCACGTAACGATAGTGTCGGCGAACCTATCATCGAGATTCGTAAAAGGGCAATTGAAATTTTCAATGATATGTTTGCAGAGAAAAGTTCAGAAGGAGAAGAGACTGCAAATGCCAACGGTGTCACGCATGAGATTTTGCCCGTGCACGCGATCAATGCTGCTTCTATGCTGGCTTACGTTTCAGGCATGATTACAAACAATATTGATATGGTATCATTGGCAGAGCTCGATGAAGTGAGCAATCCTTCCGATGCCAAATGGGCATTCAAAGTGCTCGCGAAGAATAGTAAGGAGTGCTCTTCGTTTGGATTTAAAACTTCGGGGGAGAAAATCCAGCGTTCATTCCAACTCATCGCGGAAGATTGCGGCAACAACGCGGATGACGACGACGCGATGAATATCTGTGAAAGCGATCCAAACATCGAGCGAGAGATTACGCGATATGTTTCCGCACGCTTGAATGCGAGCGAATCCGATATCGTAGAGTTCATTGGCGATGACGCCTCCAGCGCAAAACGAGCACTCAAAGCGCTCACGGCGCGAGGTGAGCTTCTTTTACGAACCGTACACGCGCACCGTTCCAGTGTGCCAAGCATCTTCGGTAAAGTAAAAGAAAGCAACGACACAGCAAACACAAACGCGAAAACTGAAAAGTTTTATTGCGTTCCTATTGAGAATCAAAGGGTCGTTTTGTAACACAAACGACTTACCAGACGAAAGAATCTCTACTAAGTTATACGATACGCTTTTTCGAAACTATTTGGTAATACACGCTAAGCAAATAAGATAATTCCTTCTCATGGCATAGAGACTGTGATAGCTCGTTTGATTGCATTTGGCATGGTTTGCATCACAATTGCAACGTCCACCAGCTTTTTCGGCACTCTCACATCGCCGTAGCCTCTCAAAAATAGAATCTTCGAACCGTCATCAATCTCCTCTACTTTCGCTTCAATCGTACCAACGCTGACGAACGAGCCAGGGTCGTTCGGATTAGATTTCAAGAAATCCATCTCGAATCCAGTTTCAGTTTTATCTACTTTTTGCGGCAGGACAAACGGCATGTTCTGACCGCTCGTCGTTAGAGTCGTTGCCCACTGGAAAAGCGAAGATGAGAAAGTTTCGACGTTAATATCTGCAGGTAACTTCGCGGTTCCTAATTGAACGCTTTCTGCGCCTTCTAGATTTGATGACGACGCTTTGATTTTCGCCACCCTCGTGGCGTTATTAGATTTCCACCGTCTGGTTGGGTGGACTCGGCTTTCCGTCGTTAAGACTCTTGTTGTGCTCGCGAACATGGTGATACTACTACTAATAGTATTAGGGGATTAGTGAACGGTGTGTGACGTAGTGGTGTTGTGAAAAGATTTTTTGCTTAAAAATGAACAAAACGCATGCTGGTTTTCAAACGTCTTTTCAACAACACACATTTCAAAAACGCATGAGCATGCGTGCTTAAAAATGTATTCTCGCTTTCCTCTTCTCCTTTACGTTCTTCTCTTAAAGATTGCCAGTCGGGTGAATGACGCCTCTTTTTCGCCACCACCACCATCGCAACAGCAACAGCAACATCATCATCGTCAATATCGTCAGCAGCAGCGAGTGAAAAACGCCCCCTTTTTTCCATGCCAAGACCAAAATCTTGACCTTTTCGTCGACGAGATACAATACGAACAGACGAATATAGCGCACGATTTCAGCGTCTTTAGGGCATTATTGTTAGCAACGAAGGGTTTGACTTGTGACGGAAGAGGTCAATCGTATCGGACGATTTTTGCGCCGACAAATCGAGCGTTTGAACGATACGCGTTGAGACATGCGTGTGGGATTTCAACCGTATTTGAGGACGATATGCTCTTGTGCGAGATGGCCAAGCGGCATCGTTTCGAAAGAAGAATACACTCTAAGGATTTCATCGATGGACGTTCGTTTGAGGAATGGGAAGATGGGCATCGAAAGAGAGCTGACGTTCGCGTAGTCAATCGTGAAAGTAAAAAGAGGGAAATTTACGTAACAAACGCGAAAGTGATATCATCGTATCCGACGTGCAACGATTCCGTGACGGTGCACGCGATCGATGACCTAATCATCGATTTATTCAATGCGCAGGATTTGCTCGCAACGCAGAGACTACCATCATTGTATGACTTTCTCGAAAATAGTGCGTTCGCAGAAGATGTTTCTGTTACGCTGGAAGCATTATATGTCGCTTTCGGGAACGTGAAGATCTTTCAGAACGCCGGCTCGGCGAGGACCATGTTAATACCAACGAACGAGGCTTGGAGAAAACTGTTTGCGGAAACATCTCTCACAAAATCGATGCTTTTCAAAGACGAATCTAATCAAGATCAGTTAAAGAATATAGTGTTGAGGTTTCTCGTTTCATCTTTTCAGCAGTTGAAAGCGAGTTCCGGAGCCATGATGTCGTTCGCTCAAAGTTACGGCGGAGATGATTTTATACTCGTGGAAGACATCCGTACCGCAGATGGCTTATTAATGATCGTTTCGCGCCTCCCTCTCATAGAAATGCGCGTAGAAAAGAGTCCGGCGTCGAAATTCTTCGACCCGGTGTTTCTGTTACAAAAGAACGCCAGAGTCTCTTTGTATACAAATTTGTTGCGAAGCGAAAGTCAAATTATTGACTTTCTTCAGCAGGAACTTCCGGCCATTTCCTCATCAAATACGAATAGCGGCGACAAGACGAGATCCGTCATTGGTGTTCTGGTACCCACAAATGCGGCGTTTCGAGGCGCGCTAAGATACTTGAACGTTCAAAATTTGCTCACGCCTTTGAATATATTCAACGCTACGGATGACGAGAGAGCTCTATTGAAACTCATCACGCAGCAAATCATCACGTACAACACGTTTCGGATTTTAGAACCAGACGCGATGGCGCTCGAATCTGCCGCCAAAGACGCGACGGCTGAAGTTAATTTTGAATTATTGGATAGTTACCTCTCATATCCAGTGCTCAGACGACCTGGGAACGTGTTTATGGGAAATCCGATTGCAAAGAAACTGAAAGTAACGAAACGAAAGGGTGAAAACATTATGAAAGTGCGCGGTTTGCTGAATTCCGCTTCAGTTTTACAAATCATATCGTCAAATAATGGCATATTGATGGTAACGGATGAACTATTGAGTCCACCGACGGCAGAGTTGGGTTTGAGTTTATCAGACAGGCTCGAGAGAATCCCGTTTGCCTTCGTATATCGAAACCTGCTGGCTTATTTGGGACTATTTCCGGAGCTGCGATCGGGATGGAGTGATGTCATAGTACTCATGGCTCACGATTTGCCTATGATTTCCACCTTATCGGGTGTTGACATGAATATTACAATAACGTCTAATGCAACGAATGGAGTGAACACAACGTCGTCATTATTTATTGATAATGAAGATGACAACATGGTCGACGAAGTGCTGTACGATATAATCATGCGTAATATTTGGTTCAACCATCTTCAAAGAGACGCGGATTTGTACCACGAATCCTACGTTTCTCTAGATGCGCACAACTTGGACGAAAACGTAAACTGTTTTCAAACTCTGAACGATGCAACAGGAAGCGACACGTGCAATCGATTTAACAGGGAGGACGTATTTGATACCGATTCCGAAAATGTTGAGAGAAAGGTTTACGTAGAAGTTCTCGAACAAGACAATACAACTCAGATGCGGCAGATTATCGGGGATCCTCAACTAGCGCTCAACGGAGAAGTCAAAATTATATCCTCTTTACTTATCCCGAACTTCAACAAAAAATGCACAAGATTGCCTGATTTTTCGATAAATATTACGGACGACCATGCACTGAGTCATACCATTGTAATCGATGAGTTGCACGAGAAAGTGAAAAAGCGCTTCTCTGTGGAAACTGTCATCAAAACTTTCAAGCGTCAAGTATCAGTAAATTCGTCACAAACCAACGTCACGAGCAACGGTACTTCATCAGATGAGGTGGCAGACGTTTTCGCGTGCGATCCTTGGTGTTTAGGCCCAACCACTTGGATCTTTTGTAAGCCGTGCACAGGCGAACAGTTTCAAGTTATATTTTCAATTGGAGGCTTCGCACCGTATCAAAATGGGGGAGGAGCGATGATACTCGCCGTGAGCGATACAAACGAGTTATTTTTTGGCGTTTCACCGTACGTCGAAAATTTCTCGTTGAAGACACAGGATTCTGGTGGTGGCTTGAGACTCATAGATGCGCGAGTCAAAGCAATTGGCGTATCCATGCCTCGAGAGAAACCTATTCGAGTTCTTGCCACTTATGATGGATACGCAAATATAACAAAAATATACGTAAACGGTAAATTTCGAGGCGTTTCAAGTTTAAACGGCTACCAGTTTGAACCATTCGTCAACGACGACGTGCCTCCATCAATTCGAATAGGGACGTTAGGGGTGACAACAAACAACGCATCATCAGTTTCTGATAAAACACCAGCTTTATTGAAACTGTTTCCTCGACTGCAAAGCACGTATGACAACGACGTGACGAATACATATTTAGACTACGCAGGAGACATTGATGCCGTAAATGTCTGGTTTGACCACGTCAAATATCCATCCACTTGTTATAATACGTAGTTCACTACACGAGTTCAAAACTTCGCACGCACTCTCGCAGTTCCTTCCTGACTTTCTTCCACGACGACAAACTCGCCGTGGCTCTCACGGTCACCTCCACCTTTTCGTTTATGACGAATAACGAAATCAACTCCACGGCAGCGCCGAATCTTCCCGCTGTCCCTCCTCCTACCTCGGTTTCAATCTCCCACGCTTCTCCGATACCTTGTTTTGTATATTTTTCCTTGCGTTTTGTTCTTTGATTCTTTGCAGAAAGTGCCATCTGTTTCGCTTTCGTATCTAATGAGTCGTAAGCGTCCTTCAAAGTTCTTTGATTGGACGGCAAAGTATTTATGAATATTGCTAGCGTACTCGCTTCATCCCTCGGATCTTTAAACGAACAATCGACTCCGACCACTCGCGCGGAATTGACATCTGTTAAAGCCGCGAACCGCTCCGGAAACTCTATTCGGTAGTTCACTCCTGACTTTTCTTTTAATATAGACTCGTCGTCCGACCAAACTTTTCTCGATTCTTTCTTCCGAATCTGGGAACTGTCATACGCGTATCCTTCCGGAGCATCTATCAAGACCACGTCACCCGCATCTGCTGCTACTGCTGCACCGCTGATGGTGATAAGAACAGCAGCAGCTCCGAGAGTCTGCGCGAGCAGCACTTCTCTTCTCCGTTTGATGAGTACTTGTTTTCCTACTTCTATAGATAATAATGCGTACATTGCGCTTTTTTGTATCCTCCTTGATGTCTTTTGCATCTTCTTCTTCCAAGCCCCCGAGAAGCGAGGAAAAAGACTGTGGTCGTTTACGTTCGCTCTTCTCGTTCTCGTCGATGTTTGAAATGATACCATCGAACAAAAAGTACTCATCATTTTACGTTCTCCCTTCTTCTCTCTCTCTTATTGTAATGTGTGCATTGATGTGAAGTCCAACAAAACAGAAGAAAAAAGAACGCGACGAAAAAAAGATATCTTTCCTCTTCTGTTTTGTTCGTGCGTGAATAATCCCAACCACACTCGATCTTCATATACTCGGTGGTGCAGACATAAACACACACACACACACACACACACACACACACAAGTAAGAGTAAACGGAAGGATGAACGCCACGCCGATGTTCCTTTCTTCCTCCTCGATGGCCTTCTCCACGTCCACTCGATCTAATACTAATAGTAATACGAATGAAAATAACCGATCGAGGACGACGACGACGATGATGAAGCCGTCCCCCACGCAACAACAAAGAAATAAAAACCGGGCATCTGTAGCAGCATTAACGACGAGAAACGAAGATAGAATGATCACGAACACGACGCGACAACTAAAGAATAAAAGAGGCTCTGCGCTGCAAACATCCGCTGCGCTTCCCGATGCTCTTCACTCGGCAGCAACTCTCTCGGAAATCTCCGCCTTGGAAGGCAACATTCAAGGCTTTTACTTGGGAACGCTGTTGTTAATTTTAGGATTTTCCGGATTCATCGTCGTTCGACAGGTGTTTATTCGAAGAGAGTTGGACGATCAAGCGAAAAAGACCGGGGAACGCATTCGCGCCGGGAACGCGTCCTCGGACGACTACTTTGAAATGGGTTCCATCATGTTGAGAAAGAAAGTGTACACGCAAGCGATTCGAAACTTACAACTGGCAGCGGAGAACTGGGAAGGCGATGAGGAGGATTTGGCGCAAGTGCACAACGCGTTAGGGTTCGGATACGCAGAGATGGAGAAGTACGAAGACGCGATTAAGGAATTTAAGTTGGCGAGTCAGTTACAGCCGGGGTACGTGACCGTGTGGAACAATTTGGGCGACGCGTACGAAAAATTGAAGATGCAAAAAGAAGCGGTTAAATGTTACGAGGAAGCTTTAGTGTTAGCGCCGGGGAACTCGGTCGCGACCATGCGGTTGAAGAACATGAGAGAGCGAGCAGAGCGATTAGGATTGACTATTGAATAAAAATGAATTGATTATTATTAAACTTCTTCAATTATTTTGCTACTCTACACTTTTCGTTAACTCAAGTTTCCCATTTGTTGTTGTTGCGCGTTGTATTGGTCCGCTTTCGCTCTCATTTCCTCTTCCATTCTTTCCCTCGCCGCGTCTTGCTCCCGTTTCTTCAATCTCGCCTTCTTATTCTGAAACCAATTATACACGTTGCACTCTTGAATGGGGCCGAGCGCGCTCAACTCTTCCGTCACTTGTTTCAAATTTTCTCTCTGCGGCGTCGTCGTATCAATCGCGAAGAGCTGTTCTAAACGTTCAAACTGTGCCGTCGTCGGTTGCCATCGAACTTTCCCGGGAACGGAATACACTCCAGTGTTGGAGAATATCGAGGCTGGTGTTTTTCGCTCTTTGTGCGGTTTCTCTTTCTTCGGTTGTTTCTCTCGGGGGTAAGCGGAAGACGCGTGCGTCGCGTGACGGTCGTACTCTCCTCGCGCGCTCATTTGCAAGTCTCTTAATGCAGCTTCGTGGGTCAATTGCAACAGCTGTTGACAAATGTGCGCGTAGGAGGCTATTTGTTGCCTCAATGCGTACTTTTGTTGTTCCGTCATGTGTAGGGCAGCGTTTCTGGGGAGGTCCGGTACGTTGGCGAGTATTTTCGGACCTTCTTTCGGGTCGTACTTCTCTCTTTCTTCTTCTTCTTCTTGTTCTTTTTCTTTCTCTTCTTCTTGTTCTTCTTGTTCTTCTCGTTCGTTTTTTTCTCCTCCCGCATCCTCCTCCTCCTCATCGGCAGCAGCTCCGTCGTCAATCTCGGCAGCAGCAGCATTAGGAGGAGCAGCAGGGGCGGTGGTGGTGATGATGTTGTCGTTTGCTTCTTTCATTTCTACGTCGTCGTCGTTTTTATTCTTCTCAGCAGCATCGGCCGCGGTGGTAATTGTGGTGTCAACAGCACCTTCTTGCGCCGCTGCTTGTGGTGGTTGCTCTGCGAGTGATGACATCGCGTGGTGAAACGTTTTTCTCGTCTTCCAAACTCTTTTCAAATTGTGTGGGCGATGATGAATGCTGTTGAGATGTTTTTGGACGAATTTTCTGCTCGATGATTTTTGTGCTTCAGCTAAAAACTGAAATTAGAGTTTGTGTCCTGGGATTAGGGTATAGACCATCACGCCCAGAGAAAGGAAAAGGTCGTTGGAAAAACAGTTACGAGTATAGAAAAGTCTCTCTTCTCGGTGCGACGTTTCGGGAAAAGTCCGACGCGCGCGCACTCTAAAGAAAACATCAGTATAAACACACACACACGCGCGCACACACGTACACATCGAAGTTTCCGCGAGAGAGGTAGAAAACGCGATCTCGAACAATTGTGAGACTGGAGAGATACACACACACACATAAGAGAGAAAGGAAGAGACTGACACCGCGCGCGCGCTCTCGTTTAAAACCATTAATCCGCAAAAAACAAAGTGAACACTACGCTCTTGTTAGAAGAGAGAGAGAGAGAGAGATACAAAATGTTCGCGATCGTGGTCGCCGCTTCTGGTTTGCTCTTGCACCGGATGAAACAGAGATCAGAACAAGCGTCAGATACGTTTGATCCAGACGCCGTGCACGACGCAACCATCGTTTCCGAGATGGTACGAGTTGGGAGCATGAAATCTATCTCCTCTTCTCAAAATTTGTCTTCTCTTTTGAACACCTCTTCGTCTTCCTCTTCTCTGACGAGTAGCAGCGATACGATGAGCGACGATACAATACTAGAAGAAGAAGAAGAAGAACCTGAAGTGCGATGCAGATTTTGCTTCCAAGACGAACTGTGCGGGGATCTCATCGCCCCGTGCGCGTGCACTGGAAGCCAAGAATACGTGCACTTGAAGTGTTTGCGGATGTGGCAGAAGGTGTCTTTACGCTCGAACGGGTGCGCCGAGAAGAATTGCAGGGTGTGTAAGCACAAGTACATCTTACCGTACATTCCTTTGAAACGACGAGTCTCGTTTTACTTCTCGTTAAAAGCGAAGGATCGATTGAACGAGTATACCAAGGCGTGGTGTGACGTCGTCGCGACTGCAGTCATGCAGGCGCGCCTGCAATCTGTGATTTCCCCGCTTCACATCGTTCGCCGGTCAAACTCACTCGCTGAATTAGCGGTTCTCATGGCCATGTCTGAACTCCGCATTTTTGCAAAGCGAGCGGAAACAAACGCACCGATTAGCGCGGTACCTTCTGCTCTGTCTTCTTCTCCGAAAATCTTCGGCGGAGAGAAGATCAAGAAAGGAGTAAAACTTCTCGGGTGGGGGTACACGACGTTAAATCTGTTCGTCAAATTTCATCACGCCGTGAACAGATAAATAAAGAAAAGCGAGGGTTGTATAATGTACTAGAGTAAAATTGTTGTAATACTAATATACGAATGTGTAATAACTTATGCATGATGAGAAAAACAGAATTTACATTGAAAACGCGCCGCCTAATTTCGCAGTTTCTAAGGCTTTTTCCATCATAGAAGGCGGGCGTCTCGGCGGCGGATACGGACCGACTCTCATTTTCTTCTCTAATTGACCAAGTTTTTCTCGCAGAATCGCCGCCAACGCACTCAAGACGCCACACAAATACGCCGGTTTCAAACCACTCGCACTAGCTGATACCCACGCCGTCGACGAAGATATGCACGCGGCGACAAATGCCGTCGTCACCGCCAACGCAACTAATGAAAACACGCGCAAAAACTTGCGGAAGATGACAATCTTCGCCAACGCTTGGGCGCACGATTTACAGTTCTTCGTATGCGCGTGGTATCTGTCCAACAAAGCCTCTCTCGTCTCTTCTTGCGGTGGTAACTTTGTGCTCATACCTTCAGGCCAAGACGGACCACCGTTGGCAACGTCCACAATCCAGTTTCTAAACGCGTTCACGTACACGTCCGCCGAGGACGGCATGTAACACGCCTTGGCGTACTTTTCATTCTTCACAGTTCTCGAAATTTCAATCAAACGTTCTTGTTTATGCAAGAAGATTTGATCGTCTTCCAAGATTGCGTTTTGATTCGTGTGCGTGTACCATTTCGGGAACAAACCGAACAGCTTTCTCGGCAACGCAGCTTTGAAAATAAATGGAAATCGAGCGATTAAACGACACTTTCCCGGCGCGATGGGAACGGCGTACACAACCGTCAAGGTTGTAAACTGGTCCGTTCGGAGCGTGTGCCGCATCAACGCCGGCGCTTGAAACTCCGTGTATTGCGTGCCATACTTTCCTTTTCGTGGTCCTTCCTTCCACTCGCCGGTGAAACCGTTTCGTGAAACTTTCTTATCCTCCGTGGTGAGTTCTAACACTACCGGCGTAGCGTTTTCGCGCTTACCGACCGAGTTATGGTGCGTAAACGGAACGTGTGAAACGTCCATCACGTTTTCTAACAAAGTCGAATAGTCCATCGGCAAATCTCGAAAGACGTCTTGATACACGCACATCGGGTCGTCGAGTTCTGGAATCAACGGTAAAGGTGGTAAATCGTCCACCGTTTTCGTCCCGTCAATTTTCGTCGGGTAGCACCACAAAACGCCTTGCGCGACTTTCGTGTAATACGGCGTCGCGCACGCGCGCGGCGAATTCAGCGCGGTATCCACCGCCGGACCTTCGCTCCCAAGTTGTGGAATAGACGTGCACTTCCCGCTCTTCCCTTCAAACGTCCATCCGTGGTAACCACACTCGATTTCCCCTTTATCGTTGATGCGTCCTTCGGAGAGCGGCGCCAATCTGTGCGGGCACATATCCGCCACGCACGAATACTCCGGAGCATCATCGCTCGCACCACTCTTTTTGTTCTTCCAAAATACCAAAGGCGTGCCTAATAAGGTGAACGCGTACGGCGCGTCGTCTTCCAAATCGCACTCGAATGCAATCGGGTACCACTGCGAGTGCCAGTCGAAAGGCTCCGTGCCTTTGGTTTCCAAGGAAGGAAGAGACTCGTCCACGTCTAAAACCGCACCTCTCGTTTTCGTGTTCCGCGCGCTTTTTATGCTCTTGCTTTTTATCTTCATCATCGTTACTAAAGAAGAATTGGAAGAAGAAGATGAAGACAACGAGATGTGTCCTCTGTGCTGTTGATGGCTGTTGATGTTCCTTTTGATTTTCGCCGCCGTCGTCGTCTTTTTTGGTGACGTTGCATTTCCACTTCTCGTCACTCTCTTCTTCTTCGATAAAAGATGAGAGGAAGAAGACGCGACGATGGAAGACGCGAACGACATCGACGCGGAAGATGAGTGCATCGCGCGAATGATTCGAAGGTTTTAATACTGCTTATCTTCTGATGTAAAGAAAAGATGATTGTATGATAAAAAGCAAAGCGCGAGTACGAAGTCTGTAATGTGGATTGTTTTTTGTGCCGTGTTTTGGATATACTTCTTTTCTGTCTGTCTAATTCTCTCTCTCTAAAACGAGTACAAGAGTACATATTCTCTCTCTATCTTGTATTTAACGTCTCATGCCTCGACCACCGCCTCGACCGCCTCTGCCTCCTCCTCGCCCGCCGCCACCACCGCCTTGAGCATCTTCGCTTCTCGGGTTTCGCACGGTTTCATCGATGGAAAGAATCAAACACGTGGCCTCGCACGCCGCGGCGATGGCGTTGCACTTGACCAAAGCCGGTTCCCAAATAAAGTTCGCAAAGGTATCTAAAATCCCGCCCGAGTTGACATCGACGCCGAAATTCAAACCTTCGTGGTTTGGAGAGGCGTGTTTTTGCCGAAGTTTATTCAAAACGTCCGTGGCGTCGCACCCAGAGTTGTCGCACAACTGTCTCGGGATGACTTCTAAAGCGCGAGCAAACGCGTGAATAAACAGTTGCGATTTTCCTTCGACAGTTCGCGCGTACTCTTTTAAACATTTACTCAACTCCATATCGATGGCACCGCCACCAGGTACTACAGCCGCGTTTTTCGTCGCGCGACGGACGATTTCAATGGCGTCGTTTAAACTTCTCGCCGCTTCCTCGATGAATTGCTCGGCGCCGCCTCGTAAAACTAAAGTGCACGTCTTCGCTTCCGTGCATCCACGGAAAACGTTAAAGCGTTCGGAACCGACTTGAATTTCTTCAAAGATATCGCACGTACCTAATTGCTCATCGTTCAAATCGTTCACAGTCGTTTGCACTGCCGCACCAGTTGCTCGCGTGCATCTGTCCAAATCCGCCTGTTCGACTCTCCCGGCACAAAACAAGCCTCGATCGGCAAAATATTGCGTAGCTAAATCACCAATGGCTAATCGAGATAGCACAACGTTCGCGCCCGACTGAACGCACTTCTCGAGCTTATCGTAAATGATGTTCCATTCGGCATCGACAATTTCTTGGTACTTGGACGGGTCGCTCAATCGCACTTCGGCGTTGTCTTTTTCCGATTTCAACTCCAACTCCAAATTTAACGCTAAAATCTTCGGTTTGACCATTTTCTTCGTCATTTGCTCGAAACCGGCGTACGAAAACGTTTTCTTAAACGCCACTCCATCGACGAGAAAGGAGTCTCGCATGCTCGCGCCTAAAACTTTCTTCACGCCAATCATTTTTGGGTCTAACAAGTCTTGGTCCAAGTGGCCGACGGCATCGACGACCATCTTGGCGAAAAATTCCTTCTCGCCACCGACGAGTTTCGAGGACAACGTCGTCATCGCGCACTTTTTCAACATCTCTTCTTTCTCTTCTTTTGAGTTTCCTTCGATGGAAACCGAAACTTCTTTGACTTTTTGGACGGCGAGTTCGCTCGCTTTACGAAACGCGCGAATGATATTCATCGGATGCACGCCATCCTCAATGAACGGTTTCGCTTCTCTCAAAAACTCTCCGCATAACAAAACAACCGTAGTGGTGCCGTCGCCAACTTCTGCATCTTGCGATCGAGCGATGTCCACCAAAGTTTTCACCGCCGGATGGACTATTTCTAACAACTTCATGATCGTCGCCCCGTCGTTGGTAATCGTCGTCACGCCTCGGTTATCGACGACTAATTTATCTAATCCTCGAGGACCTAAGGTTGTTCGAATGGTATCCACGATGGCCATGCACGCGTTGATGTTTGAAATCAATTGGCCTTTGCCCTGTGAAGTGTCCGTGCCTTCTTTTAACAAAACGATTTGCGGCTCTGTTTTATTTTTCAAACAACAACAAAAGAAGAAGAAGAAGATTTATGATGAGTACAACACACAGAAAGAAGAGAACAAGTGTATGTACGAGAACAAATGAGAATAGACGACGAGGAGAGGACGATACGATGGAATTTTCGGTGGACGCGCAGAGTGCAAACGTCGTCGTCGTCGTCGTCGAATCTCCCTCATCATCATCGGCGCTTTTCTGTCCCGGTCGTCATCGTTGACCAAACAACACAAAAAATTAGAGATGAAGAAAAAAAGAGAACACAACAAACACTTGCTACTATTAGTACTTACGGATCAATCGCCCGTCGGGCATTTGCATGAGCGTCGTCATCTTATCGTCGTCGTCGTTCAAAGATCTGTTGTTGTTGTTTGATCTAAAGGTGTTTGATCTTTTTTTTGTGGAAGCGCTTTCGTCGTTCAACAAAAGAAGAGAAGAGAAGAAGACTCTTTTCGTTGAAAAATTCGTTCTTTGATTTTTTGTTTGTTTGCGTTCTTTTCGTTTTCTTCGGCATGTCGAAGAAGTAAAAAGTCAACCTCTTTTGTCTCTTCTTTTGTCTCTCTCCTAGAGACTGTATTCTTGATTATACACACGCGACGCGCAAAAGCAGTGAGTGTGAAGAGATGGCATCATCATCAGAAGCATCAAAAGCAGAAGTAAACGACGATACCGCCGTGACCACGACGAGTAGACACAACAACAACAATCCCTTTGCACGAGAACAAGAAAAACGAGAAGGACATTTTGACGCGGAAGGAAAAAATGAATTGACATCACAAACACCATCGTCGTCATCACCTAAAATCTCTGATGGAAGAACAAACGACGACGGTGAGAAAGAAGAAGAAGAAGATAAAAAGGAAGAAGAACAAGAGAATAAAAGAGACGTTTCGGACATCTCCAGAATACGGTTTCGGAGGCAGAGTTCCGTGCACGACATCGGTCCCATAGAACTTTCGTCCACGAAAACGACCGTCTTGGACATCAAGGAAAAACTGAAACAGTTTGTCACGGAGGAAGAACAACGCGCGAAGAACAACGAGGAAAAAAAAGACGGAGGAAAAACATCATCAATAACGAATAACTTAACGACGGACGATATAAAGATACTTTATTTAGGTAAAGTTCTAGACGGGTGCGACGATGCGACGTTGTTTCAGATCGGTATTCCCGCCGCCGGAATCACGACGATTATGCACGCGCACGTCGTCCCGCCAAACATGCGAAGGAGAAGTTCGGCGCAAAAGTTAGCCACGTTAGGGACAAAGTTATTGCTTAGCGGCGGAGAAGTCAATGGGAATGGTAACGCGCAACCTTCGTGTTGTTCGATACAGTAGTAGTTTTTTTATAGTCCACCTTTATTTTAGCAGATAAAACAACTTTGTATATATAAGTAGTAGCATTGAATTAAGCGTTGCAAGTTTACCAGTATTATTATTCTTCGCGCATATAATCATTTGATTAAAAAAAGAAAGCATCTAATACACGACACTTCCGCCGAAGATCTTCCATCCACCGTCAGAAGTTCGGCGCATTTCATATCGTGCTCTATATGTCGACTCGTACACATCGTCATCGTCCACTTTGGATCTATCCTTCAACACAGCCAACTCGGTCAATCTCGCTTCTACGATGGCTTCGTCTTCGTTGTAAATTTCAATCTTTTCAATCACCAGTTTATTCAACTCGTACTCCCAGCACCAGCCGTGAGAGGCGACATCTTCTGCTCTCAACGTCCATTGCCTCAACATCGGTCCGTCGAGAATATTGCTCAACGCGCGAGAATCGTGAGAGCTACCGAGCGCTTTTGCTTTGATTTGTTGCCATCTCTTCACGACCGACTCCGCAGTGCTTTCGTCCATAGGTTTCTTCACCGGTTTCGGAAGCGAGATCGAAGGGACTGAAATTTTTGGCATCTCAATCTTGGGAACTTCAATTTTCGGCACAGTTGGAAATTGTGGCGGCTTCAAACCACTGATACCACCACTACTATATTTGCTGTACTTGTCTTTCGTCGTCGTCTTGTAGTTGTTCTTATTGTTTGTGTTCTTTTTTGGCGCGGGCGTAGATTTCTTATTCGCGTTTTTCTTTTCGGTGGCGCTTCTTTGCCACGAGGGCAATTGCACGTTTTGAAAAGCGCTCGAGTTGTTGCCAAAGAAGTTCATCGCGCTGAATACGATCACCCCAGTAAAAGCCAATCGCGAGATCACGCCTACACGGTACTGGGTAACATCTTTCTTCAACGCGACTGGAACGTCATCGCTCGGGAAAAACGAACTCAACACGCTCGCAGAACCTTTCGTCAAAGCGCGCTTGGCCGCAGATCCCGCACCTTCAATCTTCGCAAACGCCGGAGAAAGTGCGTATCTGTCCACAAAACCAGTAACCTTCGGATTTGAGAACCACTGTTCCAAAGAAATCGGTGCAACGCGCGCCGAGTCTCTGAAAAGAGGAAACGCGACTTGCTGAATCCATTGATCGACTAAGGCGCACACGCCTTCGACGACGTCGCCAGACGGAGAATTTTCTCGAACGAAAGTTGCCATTTCCGAGTTGGAAGTTTCCTCCGAAGACAAACCTAAAAGCTTACACGCGGCTTCCGTTTTACCGAGCAACACTAAGCACACCGTGCGCTCGATGGTGACATCCCCAATTTCCGAAGTTTGGTTGGTATTCTTAGCAGCGATTTCAAGCTGTTCCAAGATGTCATCCGCATCCACGAGCAGCAACGGGTTGCCACTCATTAGACCGGCGACAATGTGCGAGATGGAAGCTCTGTACACTTCTTCCGGGTCAGCCGGGACATGATCTGGCGCTTCAACAAACATCGCGGCGTGCTCATACGCGGTTAAGAAGCGAGACGACTGCGCTTGTAAATCTGCTTTTGAAATCAACGCCGCGTCGTCGTTTTGAGCTTCGTTTTCATCGGCCCCTGGCTTCGCCCATAAACACTTTTTCAACGCCATTAAGCCGAGCTCGCGACCTCGCCTTTGGTCTAAAGGCACCGCGAGCAGTTCAAGCGCGACGCCAGGTAACGCGTCGTCGAGTTCCTTGTAGATTGCATCCTTCAAATCCGGAGCGAAAGATTTGGACTTGCCACCCGGCGCCTTCTCCAATGTTTTCAACGCCAGTTCTAGCATGTCGCTTCCTTCCACGTAACTTGGTCGTTTACCTAAGCTATACAAAGCTTCTTGCGCGTATTCGCATGTGGCCATAGAGGACGTTAACGCGACATCGCGCTTCCCGTTGCTGTTAACTGAATCCCCACCTCTCCTATTTTTCGCCGTTAATATGGCATCTGCGTACTCTAAAACTTTTTGATTTTCGCCCGCTTCCAGCAACATCGCCAAAGCCGCCGGTGCTCGTTCGAAATCAATCGGAGTCAACACACCGTTTCGCAAATCTTCGTCGTGGTATGCTCGGGCTTCTTTATCGGATAAAACTGCCACGGCTTCCTCGATTAAACTTTCTCGGCTTTGACGCAACGTGTTCGAGTAGCCTTCAAAGACTTGCGCGTTTTTCATCGCCTCGCCGGCTTTGGGAATAGTCGCGCGCGTCGCACGCGCAGGAGATAAGTCCAAAATGCCGTAGTACGATATCGGCAAAAAGACGTGCGTGTTTTTCATCTCGTTCATAATAGAATCCTCTTCTTCAACCGGTGAGGACCTCTCCGCCGGAATCTCAAACACTTCTTTCTGCATCGGTAAATTAAACGAACTCATCGTTCCTGGTTCGTCGTCCATCTTCGCCTGCTGCTCTCGTTTATAATTCTCTCCTTCTTTTCCTCCTCCGGCTTCCTCCTTTTCCTTCTTCATGATGGCCACGCGCTCGGCGTAGGACAATATTTTTGGTTTTTCTTCGTTTGTTGCACTATTTGAAGCGGCAGCAGCATCTTCGACTTGTGCTGCTGGCGTGCTCCACGGCAACGGATCCTCCTCCGAAGGCACATCGTACTCTTTCGCGTCACCACTCTCATTACTTTCCTCATTCGCATCGCCGGCGTTAACCGCATCGTCGGCGGTCACTCGCAACTGTTGTCGTCGTCGCGCACTTTTGAAACGAAAACGACGATCAGTCGCAGGATTGATGGCGGGAGTTCGATTACAAAATTGCGACGAGGAAGACGTCCTCCTCCTTCCGGAGGTGGCGGCGGCAGATAAACTCGATCGATCCAGAAGACCAGAAGACGAAGAAGAAAACTGTTTCCTATGGTGGGATCCAATGCCACTCGCCGTCGTAGCAGCGGTAGTACGAGCAAACATTTGGATGATATTTTAAAACGTGTGTGATTTTTTGGCGCGAACTCGTGCACAAATTTTTCGAAAGATATTTCATGCATGATCGTTTTTCCTCGTTTTCTCAAGTATGAATACAGCTAAATATATGCATATTGTACATTAACAACAAACAAAGACTAGTTTTTAATCAATCTTCACGGCGCCGTAAATCACCCGCACGAAGACGTAACACGCCATAAATCCAATCGTTCCAGTTAAAATGCCGAAACCATACGACAACAAACCCATGTACGAAAAGTACATGATTGAAGGTACCGTTTTCTCAATGTCCAGATTTATGTAAAAATAGTACGCAGAATACAAGAACACGTATAAACTCGAGCTCGCGCACGTAAAGAACGATCTCCACTGCCACCTGTAATCCTCCGCACACAAGTGAAAGTAACACAAGACGATTGCAATTTCCGCGCACGTCACGCACAGGATAGCGAAAACTATAAACAAGACGCCAAAAATGTAATACACTTGGTTCAACCACATGGACGTCAGGATAAAGAAGAGCTCGATGAACACGGCGCCGAACGGTAAAATGCCTCCAACTAATACAGCGAAATTGTGTCGAATGAACCACGGTTGCGGTGGGACTTGTCTCGGAATCTTATTCGTTCGCACCGGCGACTCCGCCGCGTCCTTTTTGTATCCGAGGTACGACCCCGCAAAGACAAGCGGAACTGAGATGCCGAACCATAAGAAAACTAACGCGAGCAACGTACCAAAGGGTGCCGCTCCAGACGATCGCTGACCCCAAACTAACAAGTTCAAACAGAAGAAAATGACCGCTGCTACACCCGGGAACATCAACGCCGTTCTGATGGTGACGGATTTCCACGCTAAAATTTGAAACGTCTTGGCAAATCTACCGGCGACATAGCCTCCGACGATTCCCATCAAGACAAAGAGGAGCAACATGGCGGTCATTAAGCTCCCACGATTCGCTGGCGATAGAAAGCCAGCCACGGCGAATATCATCAGAACAAAAGACATGCCGAATAACTGCGCACCGGAACCTACGTAAACGGCCAAAGTTCCCGCCATTTTTGGTGGACGAAAAACATCGCCGTGCACGAGTTTCCAGCCAGTCTCTTCTGCATCTTGCGACATAGCTGCGTCGTCAAGAAGTATTTGGTCCAGTTGGTTGTAATTCGTGATATCACGTCGCAAGGTTCGGATCATAATCACCGCAACCATGCCGGAAAGGAAAAGCAAAATCATGACAGAGTTGACGATAGAGAACCAGTGAATTTGTTGATCTTGCATGCTTAAATAGGTGTCCCATCGCGATGCCCAACGGATGTCACTCATTTTGAATTTGACGTCGTACGTGAATATAATTTCCTCGCCTGCGACCAATGGTTGTGGCGAAACCATGCCGTCGTTTCCGTTCTTGATTTCAAATGGCGATACGGTGGCGGAAGAAGAGGAGAAATCCTCCGCGCCTTGCTGTTTCGTGCACGTTTCCAACCGCGGATACGCTTCGTTGAACTCTTTGCGCGTGTCGTATTCGTGCTTAATCGACATCGGTTCAACTTCAAATCCAACGACTCTGACTAAATCCGTTTCCAAGTCTTTGTGGAAAAGAATAGTAAACCGGACGTGGTTGTTTACGAAGATATCGTCATCGGTCTGGTACCCGACTGGGAATCCTCTGTCGTATGTTTTGTACTCCTCGCCTGTTTGTGAATCGATGTTCTCTTTCGCAATGGCAACGGGAAGGTTGTCTAAAATCATATTCACACGATATTCGTCCTCGATGATTGCTTTCAACCTCTCCGTGTCCTCAGACGACAACGGATCGATTTTGCAAAGCACTTTACAGCTCTCGTCCGTTCGCATTTGTATTTGATACTTGGAATTGTAAATGCGATCGCCACGTAAAACTTCCCCGAGGTTCTCCGCCGAAGACATTATCACGTTTGGTTTACAAAAAGGTAAGTCCGTGTAATAATCTCTCGGCAAGTGCGATTTCATGGATGTTAAACTGTTCACTTTCAGATTGACCAAATCGTCTCTCTCGAAATCTTGAGGAGCAACTCCGGGGAGATAAAACGCGTTCGCAAAGTTCGTCGTCGAACAACAACATATCGCGAGGATGATGATGACGATGACGACGATGGAAGAAAAGAAGGAGGATGCGTACGAGGAGGAGGAAAGTTTTCTGCTCTTCATCGCGCGTGAAGTTGAAGAAAGTGAAGAAACAGCACACACAAACACACTTGTGACAGCTCGCACATCAGCAAACACGACACGAAGAAAAAAATTCAAAAAACAAAAAATCGAACATCTGATATGCTCCACATCCACAACAACAACACACCCCGCCCGGCCCGTTGAGAAGCAGTCAAAAAGAAGTCGAGAGTCGAAAAGAGAAAAAGAGAGAACGAAGATAAGAATGTTTAGCATGTATCCTCACTCGACGGCGACGATGGGAGCCTTTGCCACTGGCGCTGGTGCGACATCCACCAACAGAAAACAACATCATCACCTTCGTCGTTATTTGAACACGTTTTCAACTAACAAAAATAATAAAACGAGAAGAAGAAGTAGTAGCAGAAGAAGAAAGGGAGACGAAAGGAGAACGATGGTATCGGCGAAATACTCCTCAGGTTTACAGAAGTTGGAAAACTGCGTGGACTCTGGTCAGTTCGATCGTCCAATGATGGAAGAGTTATTCACAATCGCGGACGAGATGGCCAAAGTGAAACCCGGCTCCAAGGACTCTTTGTTGTTGCAAGGCTATTTGATGTCAACGCTGTTTTACGAAGCTTCCACGCGTACGAGATTATCGTTTGAATCAGCCATGGGAAGATTAGGTGGAGGAATTGTATCCACGGAATCAGCTGGTGAGTACTCCTCCGCGGCGAAAGGCGAAACGTTAGAAGATACCATGCGCACGGTGGAGAGTTACTGCGACATTGTTGTTCTCAGACACTTCCAAGCCGGGTCCGCGGCAAAAGCGGCAAAAGTTATGCGGGCGCCGTTAATCAACGCTGGCGACGGTCCGGGCCAGCACCCAACGCAAGCGTTATTGGACGTGTACACCATTCAAAAAGAGATTGGTCGATTGGATGGTTTTAAAATAGCATTCGTCGGCGACTTGGCCAACGGGAGAACCGTGAGAAGTTTAGCGATGGCGTTGACAAAATTTAACGACGTGGAGTTTTTCTTCGTGGCCCCAGACGTGGTAAAAATGAAAGACGACATCAAGCTGTTCCTGGACGAGCGAGGCGTGAAGTGGTCGGAAAGTACGGATTTGATTGCCACGGCGAAGAAAGTGGACGTGATGTACCAGACGAGAATTCAAAAAGAACGCTTCGGCGACAGATTGGACGATTACGAAAAGGCTAAAGGAAAGTATATAATCGATCAATCTGTGATGGATGCTTTGTCGGATACAGCCTGCGTGATGCACCCCTTACCGAGAGTCGATGAGATCGACCCAGCGGTTGATGGCGATAAAAGAAGTGCGTATTTTCGCCAAGCGCAAAACGGATTGTTCGTGCGCATGGCTTTATTGAAGGTACTGCTATTGAAGTGAGTATCATAGAGAGAAAGAGAAAGAGAGAGTGAGAGATGAAGAGGAACACACACACAGACACAGAGAGAGAGAGATTAAGGAGTAGCAATGCTCGCTGTTGTTGTTCTTCTTGTTATGAAAAGATATATTAATACACCTCATGTTGCGCGAAAAGTACCCAAAAAATAACAGAATGTCGGGGTATCGGTCGCCAAAAAAAAAAGTGTCGCCGGAAGGAAAAATATCTCCCATTACAACACGCGCATAGGGGAGTATGATTCGAAAGACTGCCGATACTGCTTCAACTCGGCGCTCATCTGCGGCGTTACCGTTTCTGTGCGCGATCTTATCATTCAGCGCAGTTTGTTTGGTCGTCGCAATGAGTTGTCTCGCGTCTGGTTTTGTTGTTGCGAGTGGTGGAGTTGGTAACAACAACAACATGCAAGAAAAAGTAACGAAGAATCTTCGCACTCGGCTCGATGCTGTGCACACAAACGATATCGATTGCAACACGTGCGTAAGAGTGAATGAATTTCTTCACGCCGAGTTAGTCGAGATGGAGGAAGAAACCAACGTCGATGCCATAGAAAACGAGGAGGAGTTGGCGAAACACCACGCGAAAGAAATGAAAACGAGAAAACGAAAACTGTTACACGGAAGAAGCGAACCGAAAATACGGGACACGGTATTACACGCGTGCGTAAAGTGCGCGGATTACGACCGCAAGAAGACGTATTATTTGCAAGATCACGACTGCGATGCGTGTCACGTGATACTTTTCGGTGGCAAAGAGAGAGGGCGAGTATTACTAGAAGGCAAAGACGGCGAAGTAGAAGAGGACGAGAGGCGACTGGACCACGCGTTCCACGCGCTCGTCGATCACACGTTTGAATTAGGTACCCCGGAGCTGCAAGAGATGGTAGACTTTCTGTGTGTGCCTCATTTCTGTCGAGTGAAGGAAGTGGAGCAACGCTTCTCTGGCGGATTTGAGGGAGCACGACACGAGGAACTTTAAAACTAAATATTGTACCATATTTTATTCTCATCCCTCTCACTTCGTCAGTCTTCACACCTTTTTTTTTCTTCACAACAATTCATAAATATTCAAACAACAACAACAACAACAACAACGAACATGAACTCTCTGGTGTCGTCTCTTTTATCACCCGGCGCCGTTGTTGTTCCGTATGATACCCATCGAATACTTCATCGTCGTCATCGTCACATTCCTCGATGCAATGCAAAAGCAGCAGCAACACTGACAACAAACGTCGCCTCTTCGTCGTCGTCGTTAGAAATCCGAGTCGAGGAGGCCGTTAGGGGAATGGATGGATTCATAGAAAAAGCTCTCGTCGAATGCGCCGAGAATGTTCCAGAGATTACCTGGTCGAACGAGCAAATTAAAGAAGAACTAGGGAGGGATATATCTCGCGTGTTCATAGCCGTTGAGGTCGATGACGAAAATGGTCATGATAATGTAGATGAAGAAGTGAAAAAGCAACTCAACGGAGCAAACAACAAAAGAGTGCTCGGGTTTCTCGTCTGTTGGCTCGTCGCCGGGGAGACGCAGATTTTAGAACTCGCGGTGAGAAGCGATCAGAGAAGAAGAGGCATTGCGCGACGACTTCTCGATGCAGCCGTGAATGCCGCTCCTGAAAACGAGTTGCACTTGGAAGTTTCCGAGAGGAACGGAGCAGCGATAGCTTTATACAAAAGGTACGGCTTCGTTTCTTCCTCGCCGGAAGCGGTTCGGAAAAATTATTACAAAGATGGTTCGGGCGCCATTTTAATGTTCATGAATAGCAGTAGCAGTAGTAGCGGCGGCGATAGTGATAGCAGTAGCGACGCCCAGAAAAACGGAAATGAAGAAGAGGTGGTGTCAACTCGCGAATTGGTGAGGCGTTTGGCCGGATTACCAGAAGAGCTCGCGAAAGTCCCCGCCCCGTTGGATCCAAACGATAGAAGCGACGTCGATGGCGACTCATCGACGCGATACTTAAAAACACAAGCACCAATACGCGAGGTACCTTTCGAACGCAACCGTGATGGGAACGACTTCTCGTACCGACGTTCGAATAGGCGCAATAGTCTTTTAGATGGATAATTACAAGTTTCGTGTACAAACAAAACGTGCGTTAATGATATCCTCCTCCTCCACATCTTCCAAGCGATTATCTATTTCATCTATATCCTCGCTCGTGATTAAACGTTCGCTAATGATTCTATCTTCGGTTCGTCTATATCTTTGACTACTCATCTGCGTCCGACATGTCTGTTAGTTCAACGAAGCGAACCTTGGAGGAATTCGAATACGGCGACGCGTACATCGCATCACTCACTGCGATTTCATCGCTCCAATTTATTCTCCCATCTCTTATTTTTAAGATATTAGCTACGCAATATCCAATCGTGCATATCGAAGTATACAAGATGTATCGCACCCAGGCGACAGCGCCTAAACTGACCAACAACTGACTCGTCGCTAAAACACCCAGCGCCGGTAACCACGGCACGAAAGGCGTTTTGAAATCACCCGCCGTCGGAATATTCATTTCTTCCACATCGAGCATATAGAACGAGCCAGTTTCTAGGACTATAGATACTGCCATGACAATCAGCGACCAGGACGGTTCATTTTGTATGTACAATCCCGAGAATATCATCGACGACGCACAAAGAAGTGCACATCTCAGCAACGCAGGCGATCTGTCTTTGAAAGAAGTCCCATCTTTTGGTGTGTATCGACGCACCAACAGCCCCATGTTAACGCTCAAAAATATTGAGAGCGTGCCTATTGAAACTAATTGCGCTAAAATATCTATATCTACAACTAAAGCGAGCAAGCCGGTTGTGACTCCGGTGAAAATGGATGCATTTGCGGGTGTTCCAAATCGAGGCGATACTTGCGCAAACCACTCTGGGAGCAAAGCATCTCTGGACATTGTCATATAAACTCTCGGCTGCCCCATCAACGAAGAGAGTAAACTTGTCGTGATTGCAAAAACAGCACCAGCGGAAACGACTACGGAGGCCCAATGTTCGTGATTGTTATCAAAAGCAACCGCAAAAGGAGCATCAACGTTAATCTCCGTGTAATGGACCATGCCAGTAATCACCAACGCCATAAAGCAATACAAACATCCGCATATTGTGAGTGACCCCAAAATTCCAATCGGCAAATCTCTGCTTGGCTTTTTCGTTTCCTCTGCTAACGTCGCCACGGTATCGAAACCGACAAACGCGAAGAATACCATCGAAGCGCCAGAAAGAATACCTCGGAATCCAAACTCCGGAGGTACGAACGGTTTCCAATTCTCCTCGTCTACACTCGTACTCCCGGTGATTAGTACGAAAACGACCGAAAGTAATGCTGCGCTCGTCACTGCAATATTAAACTTCGCCGTCTCTTTCATGCCGACGACAAGTAATACAGTTAAAACGCCCACCAATAAGAATGCGACGACATCAATCTCAATCAAAGACTCGTACACGACGAAGCGAAGAGCGTTCGGACTTTGCCCGATGAGAGTCGAGAAGTAACTTGTAAATCCACGAGCAACGGCGGCGCCCGCAATGGTAAGTTCGAGAGCGAGATTACATCCAGTGATGAAAGCGATGTATTCGCCAAAGGTCAAGGCGATGTAATTATACGCAGAGCCGGTGACAGGAATTTGTATGGCAAACTCAGTGTATGCTGTCGCCGTAATCAAGGACGTTATTGTCGCGAGTAAATACGAAATAACAACTGCCGGCCCTGCGTGTACTTGTGCCGCAGCGCCAGTCAAGACAAACACGCCGGCTCCAACGACACCACCTATGCCGAAGAAAATCAAATCCAATGCGCCTAACTCTCTCTTTAACGACGACTCGCTCGAAGAAGAAGTTGCTCCTTCCAAACACGACCTCTCTGATTTCACTTTCAGAGCTCTAGTGCACAGCAATCGCGTCGCATCGAGGATATCTCGGCCAGTTGGCATGATATGACCTCGAGCTCAGTGTTTGCGTTTTGAAGTTTTAAAGTTTTTCGAGACTCTTTCCAACCAACTGTCTCTCTCGAAGTGTCGAAAAACAAACAACAACAAGAGAAACACAACCCACCACAAAAAAGAGAGACACCTACCTACGTGTAGATGATATGAGTGCGGCGTTGTGGTATCACCAGAGAAAATCATTCTTGCGATCAGCGTTTATATTAGTTTTACTCTTCAGTGCGACAGTCGTAATACTCTTTGGTGATGTTTTGTTTCTCGCTCAAAGAAACTCATCAGAGACATCAACATCATCGTCTGCTGCATCTTTTGACGACGGTGTAGGTGCTTCGAACCAAGCAGTCGCACAAGACGTTGATAGAAAGGAACCCACAGAATCAAAACAAGTAGAAATTGAAGAAATACACGGAAAGGTTGATGTAATGGAAGAGAATTTCCTCGATGAATCATCAACAACAACGACAACAGAAACAGAAACGACAAAAGCGTCAAAACTGACTCAAATGCAAAAGGACACGTTAAAAAAAGTAGTAGGCGCTGAATTCTTCGATGATCTCATCCCACCCGATTATGTTCCGCAAACCGAATATAAGTCTCCTTGTTGGAGTGCAGACGATAGTTTACGATGTTTGCCGTTTTTCTACGTGTTGGGACACTGGCAATCCGGCGGCCAGGACTTGATTGGAAGGCTTGTTAAACATCCAGAGGTTGTTGGATCTCGGCATTTTCATTTTTGGAACGAACCGAGGCAGCCGCGAGAATATTGGCAAGGCTACGGTTTCGCCACAGACACGATTAGAAAAAACGACGATACGAAAGATCTTATTTTTGGCGACGACTCCCCGGGGACATTTGCAAACTCCTGGAGCGAATCGACGCGCTTGCATCTTTCCTTTGCCGAAGACGTTAAAGAGTGCTGGTTGAAGTGCCAAGAAAAACCAAACGATATTCCTGACGGAAAGACGCAAACCGAGCGTCGAAGATGTATAGACGGTGATTTAGAAGACCAGAACGCAGAACCAATTGGATGCGGACGACAAGCGATGAAAAATGACCCTCCTTCCGAACTTGGAGGACACGGCATGAGCGTACCTCACTTGATGCGCTACGTGTATGACATTCGAGACGAAAACGCCCGCGGCGACGAAAGCATGGCGAGCAAATTGAAGTTTATACTTTTGCTCAGAGAACCAGCAGAGCGATTACACGACGCATTTTGGCACTACGACCATTACCAGAAACATTTCGGCGCTAGTGAAGACGGGTTTGATCAATTCGCGACGGAAATGACGAATCATTTTAAGGTGTGCGAAAGCGAACACAGCGCAAACGGATGCGCGCGACGATTTGAAACCTACCATCCTAAATTTGAAGCCGTGTTCTTCCACGCAGACCAGCTCATTAAAAATATGTACTCAGTGTGGATCGAAAGATGGTTTCAAGTATTCGACAAAGAGCAGTTTTTGTTTTTGCGCAGCGAAGACGTTTTCGGTCTACCTAATCCAGTTTCCGCGACACCATCGGATTACGAAAACAACGAGAAGTCGAGGAAACTTGGCATGTCTGAAGCGTTACAAAAAGTAGCGAGACACTTGAATCTCGGTGAAATGTCAGATGCATTGATGGAGCAGATGGTAGAAATGCCGGAGACGGACGACGCGCGTGTTTTGAAGAAGGGCAAAATGTCACCCATGCGAAAAGAAACGAGAGCGTTACTGAACGAGTTTTATCAGCCGTTTCTAGTAGAGTTAGCCGAAAAGATTGGAGACGAAGCATTCATGTGGGATGATTTTAGACGTTAGGAAAGCGATGATTTAGTATTTATAGCCATACATGCATATACGCATGTCTTACATCATGTGATTCGCTTCTTTGATTCAACATACTTGTATTTCAAGTATTTCAAGTTTCAAGTTTTTTCAACACATGCATCAACAGACTTTAACAGAATGGTTCCTAACAGAACACCCCTTTTTACTATTCATCTTCATTTAAATGCTTTACAGTATTTGTCATACTGTTGATGTTCCCTTCATTGGTATTATCATCTCCCGTAGTTTGCATTCCCTGCACGTATGTGTATTCAACCGCGTCCACTCATCGAGTGCGCGCACCGCGACGGCGCGTTTTCCCCCGATTAGGGGTTCATAATGCAGCTCAGCAACACACATACAGCAAAGAGAACGATGATGTCTTAGCGAATTCAATACTATCAAATGGAAAAGTCACAAAGATTGCGCATCAGCTACTTCGTTCTTGCGTGCGAGCGGACGATGTAGTCGTAGATTTGACCTGTGGTAGAGGAACTGATACACTTTTGTTTTTAGAGCTAGTTAAAGCTGATGGTTTGATTGTTTCGCTCGATATTCAACAAGAAGCGCTTGACATCACAAGGAGAAGAATACGTGAAGAGTTCTGCGAACACATTAGCGACGAGGCCGAACGAAAGAAAATAGAAGAGAGAGTGTATTTTGCCCGAACATGTCACTCTGTGTTTGAATCCGTCGTTGACGGGATTGCGGAGAAGAAAGGAAAGAAAAAATCCGAAACGAACGAAATAGAAATAGGAGCGTTTACGATGAACTTGGGATATTTGACCGGGAAGGACACGGATAAATCAATCGTAACGAGAACTAGAACTACGTTAGAGGCGCTCGATAAAGCGAGTAAATTGTTGCGCGTCGGTGGTTTGATCACTATTTGCTGCTATCGTGGACATGAAGGAGGTTCAGAGGAAACCGACGCCGTTCTCGATTTTGTTTCGCGTTTTCCACCAGAGATTACGGTTACAAAAATAGACGTATTAAACCGGTCTGGGCCTGTATTGCTTAGCTGCTATCGCCAACGGTGATGATATATAAATAGGAATTGTAATTATATATTTTCACTTGCATTTGTTGTTCTTGTAAGTATTTCAATTTCCTCTAGGAAGAAGCCGGAACGGCTTCGACGCCAGCAGCCGCGCTTTCTTCCTCTTTTTTTACTTTTACTTCTTCTTTCTTAATCTCTTCTCCTACTTTTGTCTCCTCTTCTCCGTTTTTATGAGCATCAGGTTCAGATTTCACCGCCGCCGCCGCTTCGTCCGAGGCCGCGGATGATGGCAACAGAGCCGCAGGTTTTCTCGCTACGCTCGCCAAGAGCGCTTGCACTCTGTCGTTGTACGCTTCTGGTAGTAATCTTTCCAAATACGGGAGCATATCCACGTACGAATTTCGTATCGTTTGTTCCGCCATTCCGCTCACGGCTGAAATTTGACTCACATTGGCTATATCTTTTTTGTCTAATATGTTCGTCGCTAAGTATATCGCCGCCGCGGCTATCGACGCCGGCTGTTTCTGTGAATATCCTTCTCCCGTTTTGATTTCCCGGAATTTTTGAATCGCCGAACTACACACTCGAATGAATTCAGAATTCGCCAAACCCAAGTTACCGCAGAAGCGATTCGTGAGCAGTTCTGGCGTAATCATTTGCTCGTTCATTTGCATTTGTAAGTCCAATCCTTCACACACGCGTATGATGAAGCGGTAACATCTCCCGATCTCTTTTACGGTTGAACCGACGGCGGCGCCGCAAATCTCTTTAAACGTTCTCGTTTTGCCTTCTTGTCGACAAGCGATGTATAAACACGCGGCAAACATAGCGACCGAGCTTTTGCCTTGCGTGGAGTGCGAGGACGTCACCACTTTATATAACTCACACGCTCCACTCTTGATGGTTTGATTCATCGCCATGCGGTCCGCCATATCTCCAATTTGCGAAAATGCCGCCATTAAAACTTTATCCGGGTTGCCTTCTCTGTTGTGCAATCTCGTCAGCGTTTGGTTAAAAGTCCCGTCTGGATTTCGTCCTATGGTTGTGCTTAAACCACCCCCGGAAAGCATGTTATTCGTCGCACCGACGGTTCTCGACGGATCACCTCCCGCTTTGTCCGAATCTGAAAACGTTCTCCATTCCGAACACTCATCGATCGTTCGACTTTCGACGACTAAACCGCACTCGGTGCAAATCAAATCCCCTTGCGCGTGGTCTTCGACTAACGTCGTTTGTACTTTACATTGCGAACAAACTTGCGAGAACTTCTTCACCTCTTGCTGCGCGGGAGAAGGTCCGGACATGACGCGTTTCAGTCGTTCTGTGTTTTCTTCTTTTCCCCTCTTTTTGGTCGCGTTGTCGTCACAAAAGTATTATGTGTGATGATGACACGGAGAAGAAAGTTTAATGAAGTTTGAAGTTGAGATGAGTTCTTCTTCTTTCTATCTGATGTCACAAAAAAACAACATGCATCATCAAAAAAACACTTCAGAAAAGAAAAAGACGATGTCGCCTCCGATGATGACATACGAGGAGAAGGAGAAGAAGAATCAACAACAGTTACAACCGTCGTCAAATCCTTCGACGTCGCAATCGCTGCTCGATATCGAGAAAAAAGACACGACGCGACCAAACGGAACGGCGACGACGATTGGTTGTGGAGCTGCTTCGAGTTTGTTGAACATCGTTCAGATGAAAGAAAATCACTCAAACAGAAGAAGGAGCGATATTTATACCAACAACATTGCACTCAACGAAGAGATACAGAAACAAACGAATAGCAAAGAAGAAAAAGATGTGCTGATAAAACCAAACAGAATGCCATCAATAGCCCCTGCGCAACCCTCGGCGCTTTTGAGTAAGTTGTCCGCGTTTTTGCCTCAAATGCACGAGGCGAACTTACAGTTGGAGGAAAAAATTCAAAATAATCCGATATTAGCAAAACGAGAGATTGAAATCGACGCCGTCCTCGACGAAGAAGCAGATGATGCCACGGACGATGCAGAAGAAGAAGAAGAAGGAAAACCACAAATTGAGATGAGTTTAGGTATGGGCGTTGTAGATTTGAAAACGGCGGAGGTGGTAGAAGAAATTGAAAAGTTGGTTGGAGGTTTCGCTAATAACGAATGGAATAGTAAGAGCGAGAAGACCAACGACGACGCCGAAGGAGAAGAAGACGAAAATATCGAAAAAGCTCACAAGAAGAAGAAAAAGAAAAAGATAGAAGTGTTGTAATGAATGCATTCCACAAAAAGGAAAGCGGCGCGTGCACGCGCATAGGAATCGTGCAGACTTGTGTATTTTCTTGTTCATTGTTGTAACATTTCTAATAGTCTCTTGGCGAGAGTCTTCTCCGCGAATGCTCGCAAAGTAGACGCATCGTCCGCAACATTCACTGAAACCGCTATGGAGTTCAAATTTGCACCTTTGCCTTCATTTCCGTTTTGAGTGTGTACTAAATTCAAGAGTCGCTCGGCGAAGGACTGCGCTCCGGTTTTCGCGTCGCCGCCCAAAGGATTAGAGCTCGCGTATTTAAACGAACTGTTCATTGAGCGAGCTTTGGTACACACGGCGAGTCTGTTAAACGTGCTCGGATCGCTCGTTCCGACGTAACAAAACGCACATTCCGTTCCGAGTAAGATTTGAAAGTTCAAAACCGCTCCCGGTGCTTCAACGGAGAAAACTAAATTTTCCCATTCTTTCTTTTGATGTTCTTGTTGTTGCCCTTCCATGTTCACGACAAGAGCACAAACCTATGTATTGTAATGTAATCTATGTTAAATAAAACTTTTCTTCCTCTCGATCGATGAATAGAGACCACGTCCTCCTCCTCTTTATTCTTCTTCTCTTTCTTTATTAAATTTCTTCCTAGTCGTTCATGACGGGTTTGTTTTCCGAGGCTCTCGGTCCTTTGTCCGTCGGTCCTTTCGCGAACTGATTCTTGGCCCCGCCGGCGTTCTTCAAAAAACTTCTGAAATACGGAGCGTTGACGTCGTAAATCATCTTTTTATTAGTAGTGGTACTGTTGTTTTACTGTTTCGTTGTTGCCGTTGCTCTTGTTGTAAGCGCTTTTAGAATGAAGATCTGATCTTATTCTCATAAAAAAAGGGGTTTCCATCAAAAAAAGCAGCAGAAAAAACACATCTCAAACAAGAAGAAGAAGAAGAAGAAAATGGTACGCACGTACAATAAAACTGGGAAATACTCGAAGAAGAATAAGTACGCAGAAGAGTTGGACGACGACGACGAGGAAGAAAGGGAATCTGGCTTTTCCCTGGACGACGATAACGACGGCGAGGATGAAAATAATCGGAATAAACAACCAGCAGTTATCGACGAGTCTAAGTTAACCGCTCGACAAAGAGCGAAATTAGGACAGTCCACGGACTTCGACGAGAGTTTAATGTCTTTAGATTACGGAGACCCGCGAGGGAGCATGTTGAGTAGCTTTAGCAGACGGAAGAGAATGAAAATGACGGAGGAGGAAATCGCCAAAGCCGAGGCCGCGGAGATATTAAAGAAAGAACATAATTTGAAAATGAGTAAAGAATACAACAAGAGGAAGAAGAAGGAAAAACGCGAAGCGATTATGGCGAAGATGTTCCAAGCCACGGTGAAACGAGGTGATAAAGAAGAGCAACAAATTAAAGACGCGGCTGAACAGCGATTGAAAGAAAAACGGTCGAAACGAGAGTCTCTCTTCCCAGATCAAGGATTTATTCGGCACATTTCGAGTGCGACAAAAGGCGGCAGTTTTATCATTTTACCGGCTGGCGCATCGAGCGAAAACGTATTCGCAGAATAATATTTGCGCTAGAGTGTACTTGTATTTTTAATCTTCAATAGCTACGCGTAGGGTGATAGGCCGTAATCGAAAGACTCACTCCGTCTCGTCGCGCCACTTTCGTCCTTTTCATAAAAGTTTGGTCCGCTGTACGGATCATACATTTCCCGCAAGGACCAATCCAAGACTTTCATTCTGTGGTACCTTTTCTTGGAGAGCTCCAATACACTATTGAGACGATCTAAAATTGAGACGCTCGGGTCGAGACGCCATTGCCAACCTTCGAGAACCATTACTGTAACAACTGCAATCATAATCGACGGGTCCAAACATAACCTATGTTCTTGCACAATCTCAAAGACGCGCGACATGCAGTCTCCCGCTCTCGGTGGTCCAGCCGCAAACTGTTTCACCGCTTCTTCCATCTCTGATTTGAATCTCTCGGACTCGATTGCATTATTCTGAATGGAAGTGTCTTTAGAGGATGGCGCCACAAACTTCAAAATTCTTTCCGCGACGCCGCGTCCATCCCAGCGAAGCATTGCTGAAAACATTTCCGCTAAATCTGATTGGTTCTCTCGCGTCAGCGTCGCGGCGAGCCCGGTATCTAAAATGATAATTTCCGGTTTCGGAGCATCCGTCATTTGTCGTTCGCCGTTCGCTTCCAAAGTTGGTCCATGATCGTCGGCTTCTGAGCTACTAAACATCATGTTTTTGCCCGGTAATCGAACTAAAATATTCCCCGGATGCAAATCTGCGTGTAAGAAGTTGTCGTCGATGAGCATTTTCAATAAAGTTTGCACGCCCAACGCGGCTAACGTTTTGTTTTGTTCCGAACACTCGAAACCTATCTTCTCTGCTACTTCTGGCGATACTAAATACGAACTTATCGTTGTCCCAGATTCAAACGTTTCCACCAGCACATCTTCCGCGGATAAGGACGTTATGGGAGTAGGAAAGGATACCGCTGGCATCAACAGGAAGGATTTTCGAAACCGGTTCAAATTTTCAGCCTCGACGCCTAAATCAACCTGAGACAACATGTGCACCCCGAATTGACCGACGGTATTTTCGAGTTGCAAAGGTTCTAGCCAAGAAATGTTCTTCGTGAATGATGCGAACCACAGAAGAATTTTAAAGTCGCGCTTCAACGCGTCAACAACGCCCGGATGTCTAACTTTCACCGCCACTTCTCGTCGTTTTTCCTTTCTTCGCCGTTTCTTTGTCACCACTCCTTCTCCCCCTTCACCAGCGTTTGTTCCGTTTTCTTCGTCGTGCACGACTTCGTCCAAGTGTAAGAAATGACCTATTCCAGCAGCACCATCGTTCCACATGTCGCGTATGCCGTCCACGACGGCATTAAAACCTTGACCAGATAAGAGCATCTCGACGCCCGCGATGAGCGCATAGTTAAATCTCGAGAATAAATCCTGTCGTTTCTTCGACGATTCAGCGACGCCCTCGCGAAGCGTAGCCCTGTGTACTTGCGCAATTGATCCAGATGCCATCGGGTGTTCGTCGAAGGATTCAAAAATATGATCGAACGTATCGCCATACACCCTTTCTAAAGTTGACTTTGTGTGCTCCCATTTGTGTTCTGGAGCGGTAGATTGTAACTTTTCGAGTTCGTGACAGAGAACCGCCGGAAAAACGTCGTATCTCGTCGATGCCCACTGTCCCCATTTAATGAACGCTGGACCTGCAAACTCCAGTGTCTTTCGAATCAACATGTACCAGAGTTTTTTATACCACAGCGGACAGCTTTTCAGGTACGTCAAAGGGGCGAAGACGAGCGCAGGCGCAAACAAAAACGCCAAGTGTATTGAACGCAAAATAGTCATCACTTTTTCCTTCGCATGATCGCTCAACTCATCGTTGACGTGTTCTGCCGTGCTACTATTACTCGACGGTGTTCCAGATGACTCGGCTTGATTACACTTAGCCAAGCGATTGTCGAAGTAATATGTCTTGGCTACCATTCCAAAAATCGGTAACGACGCCGCGCAGAGCGAACCCACTACGATTCTATTATTTCTTTTATTCGCGCTTCTGAGTGCCGCCGTACTACCACTATTACTATTACTACTACTAATACTACTTTTAGTATTCCGTTTTACTGCTGTTTTCCCGTTGATGGACGTGTACATTTTCCTTTGGGCAAAGCGCAAAGCAAAATTCGCGTTCGATATCGTCTGCGGAGTCAAAGCGCTCTTTCTCGCTATCGCCGCTTTGTGTGTCGTTTTCGTTGCCAAATGCAGCGCTCGGACAGAGTGAGGTACACTTTTTGTCGCGCTATTCCATCTATTCCGATACATCGCTTTCATCGCGCTTGAAGAATACTGTCGTTTGAGTGGGATTGTTTTCGCGGGGGCAGATGTGAGGAAAAGTCTCCTCGACGCGAAGTAAGACGCCGCCGCTGATGATGATGATGATGATGATGATGATGATGATGTTGGCGACGGCGCATCTGCTAACAACCACTTTTTCCCTCCTCTTCTAAAAAACAGACTCGACGCTGCTCTGTTTGCTGCACTTGTGTGAGAAGAAGAGGAAGAAGAGTACAATGTCGACTGCGATGAAGAGGCGAACTGATGCGTCGCTGCCCGAGAAGAGGAGGACGCTATCGTGCGTGTCAGTTGGCGTCGCATTTTCTTTTTGTTTGTTATCTTGTGTGGTATACTCGGGGGGTTAAAATTGGGATTTGCTACTCCGAGTAGTTTTTGCTTTTTGGAAGGTAGAGGAATGATTACAAAACTAAAAAATTTCAAAACGCTCCGTCGATGGTTGGTGGCGCCGGTTTCTTCATTTGCTCCTCCTTCTCGTCGAACGTGCGCTTGCACTGTTTTGCGAATTCCCAAAAGTACACCTCGTTTCCTATGCTCATGATTTCGTTCAAAACTAAAGTAGCCGAACGCCCGGGTTTCAAATCCACTCGACTCGCACCGACGACGGTTACGCCACGGTTAATTTTTCCCGCTTCGTCTTCTAAACCGTTCACCGAAAACGGTCGAGTCGTATATACGGGATCTTCATTCGCTTCTCGCTGCGAACGCGTCAAGTGGCAAAACCGTTCGGCGTCTTCTATGGACTCAAAAGCAACCACGTGAAACGTATCTTTCGGTCTCTCCTTTTCCGGTATTTCTCCCGGAACCATTTGCATGCACAGAAACTCCTCGTATTCTTGGTTTGGTCTGTTGACGAAAATAGCGTGGACAGCTCGTAACGATTTGTAATAGTATGGATCGCGGAGTTGCGGGTGAAGATTACTTTCGTCTTTGCTTTCCTCGCCGTAATCCATCTGCTTGTAGAAATCTTCCTCGGAAGCGCCCGTTTCGTTTTTTGGCACATTCAAGCCGTACTTATCCAGCACGGCTTCGTACTTTTCAAAAAGCTCGTCTTCGGTGTATTTCATCGTCATGAAATCTCTATCCATATTCTTAAGTGCTTCCTCTAAATCTGCAGGCATTTGTTCTTCTTCGCTATTTTTGCTCTCAGCGCTACTCGCAGACGAAGAAAACTCTTTAACCTTCGCTTCAACTTTTTTAATCTCTTCTCCGCTAATATTATCCACCGCGGCGCTATCGATGCTATCGGTAATGTTGCTAAAAACAGTTTTCCCGTCTCGACCAGATCCGTCATATCCTTTTCCATTTCTTTCGTCAATCTCGGGTAGCAGCGTGGGAATGATGACATCATCTTTTCCGCTTGCATCGTCTGCTTTATCTTCTTCCGTTTTAGCCAGAAAAGATTTTTGCAATTGTTCGACGTAATCTTCCGGTTTCATCCATTTCAAATTCGCGCCCGGGTGCGGAGTTTTCATCTTCTTACCAGCGATATCTATCGTTCCTGTTTTCAAATCGACTATCCGCTCGGCTTCTTTGATGGCACTTTCCGCGCCCTGGGCGTCGCCGACTCGTTCGAGCCATTCCGCGCGTTTTACTTCCGCCTCGGCCTGTTTCATCTTCATTCGAGTCAGCATTTTCAGTCTTTCCGTAATCATAATTTCCACTTTTTTAAAGTTTTTCACCTTTGTTCTGTCTTTGCGCAACTGTTTCAGCCTCCATTTCAAACGCGCTCGTTCTATTTCCACGCGTCTCTCGTTCACCGGAAGTTCGTTCAAATCTTTCTCCTCCATCGAGAGCATTTCCTTCACCAACTTTACGTCTCTCTCGTCTCGAAAACGTTTCAAAACGACGTAAGTCAGCGCGAGCGCAATCCATTGCGGGGAAAAAATAGAGGATAACACGTTTCTCAACACCGTGTTCATCTTTCCTTTCGAGGACGGCGAAGATGTGGATGCCTTGGGTCCTGTGTATTCCACCTCGACAAAGTTTCGAGAGAGCTCTTCCAAGGACAACTTTTCCACGTCCTTCATCTCTTCGTTATAGATGCTCACCGGGTCGTTGTTGTTATTATTACTACCACTACTATACACAATATCGTCTGAATGATTCGCTTTCTTTCCTGATTTTGATGATTTTGATGATGTCGACGACGATGAAGAAGATGAAGACGAAACAGAGTTTTCGTCGTTTGTATCGCCGACGGCGGCATTTGTTGTTGCTTTAGGAATCCTTCCTTTTTTTGTTGATGATGATGATGACGCGTTCGAGATTTTCAATTGGATCACCATTGGTTCTCCAAAAAGCGCACGAGAGGCGAGCATGGAAGTGATCATCGTGAATTCTGCTCTTCGTATCCTTCTTTTCTTATCTTCCTTCTGCCGACCGAGTTCTTTGCAACAATTGAAGAAAAATACAGTTGTGCCAGCCAGCTGATTTTTCTGCGAAATGAAGAAGAGAGAATAAAAAAAAAAGTCAAACACAGCAGACACAAAAAAACGCACCGTAACAAAGGAAAGATATTATTAAGCGAATGTATGCGCACCCTTTTGTATGCCAGCTGATCGTGCATGCACCAAACACAGACGCGAGAAAGAATGTCTTTACCTCTGCATCATCTGCGGCGTCGTCGCTCAACGCGAGAGGAGGAATGAGAAGAGAAAAGCGGGGACAACGCGTGAGAGTATCTGCGTCCTTGCCTGAATATCCACAATCGACTGAAGACTTGTATTTCATCTTGGGCGTTTCCGTCGGAGCGAGTCAAGAAGCCGTCAAGCGGGCGTATAAACGGAAAGCCAAAAGGTATCATCCAGACGTGAACAGTTCCCCAGAGTCCGCGGAAAAGTTCATACAAATCAAAGCCGCATACGAGACAATTCAATCAACCAGAGGCAACTTAGAAAACGTCCAAACGCGAGAGTGGAAAGAAAAATGGAAACAACAACTCAGGAATCTGAGGCGGGAAAGAGAGAAGAAAATAGCTGTCGCCACCAATAGGGAGAAGCGCGCTGACAAAGATGTTGAATCTCTAGTCGGCACCATGGAGATGCAAGCGCAGATATCGAATCAACTGAGAAACTTGAAAGCTAGAACCAACCGAAAACGAACGAGGCAGCAAACTTTGCAAAAGTCGACATTTAAAGAACCATTTGAACTGTCCGAGGAAGACTTGTGGAATCACGAGGTGCAGTAAAATGAATAGGATAGGATATAGATAGATTAGATGGACAAACACACGCATACGCGTGATATTAATGTTTGAGAGCAAACTACGCGCGAAATTAGTTTTATAGAAACGCGAATATTCTTGTTTTGTTTTTGATTTTTGCTACTAGATTATTAAGAACTAAATACGACTACTACATCGAGAAGCAAATGAAATTACTTCTCGACAGCTTCGCGGAGACGTCTAATGGTGGATCTCACGGTGACGGCACCGGAAGTGTTCAACGCGTACGCGCCGCCAGCTTTTACCTTGTGGCATCCGCTGCACCCCCAAATTCCGACAGCTTGACGCTTGACCGCATATTTACCGCAGAAGTCGCAGAAATACTTCGAGTGTTGCGAGATTTCTTGCTTCTTAATAACCTTACGGAGGGAGGCGCCGTAACGCGTACCGTATTTCCCGGTGATACCTGTACGTTTGAGAGAGGAGAGAAAAGAAAAGACATTTGGTGAGTTTCAGTCAAAACAGGAGAGAGTTGAGACGGGCGGACTCGCAAAAATTGTGGGAGAGAAAGAAATACAAAGCCGTGGAATGACCACTGCGCGAGCGTGTAATCGATCCGAAAGATGCATAAACGCGTTAAGAAAACGTATGTACGTTTAACGTGCGCATTGATATGACCATCTACACGAATGATTGATACGAGCTACGCCATTTCGAAACGAGAAAAAGCCCGGAAAACGAGGGAGACAGGGCTTCCGCTTGCTTAGGCGGAAAATGCGAGCGGTGCATTTGTCCCACATCCCATCCGATGCGCGCAACGCATCATCTCGCGTGAGCGCACATACGGTGCACAACTATTCTTCGATGTGATTAACGTACCGACTTTCTTCGTTCTCTTCGCCATTGTTTGCGCTTACTACAGGTTTTAGATGAAGATTTTTCCTTTCAGCAATTTTTTTGTGTTCTGTTCTCGAGGAATTTTTTTGTTTCGGCATTTTGGCCATTGGCAACGACAACTCCAGAAATATAAAAAATTTGGTGCACGCGCTTTGTACTTTAGTCGCTTTACGGTATCCAACACCGCATCGCTCACACCGACGACAATGGCATCGTCTACCTCCTCCTCCTCCTCCTCTTTCTTCTTTCCTTCCTCATTGTCCTCGTCTTCAAGGCGTTTCAATGCCGTGAGAAATAACGACAAGAACAGAAGGAGAAGGTGGGCGATGCGCTTCGCTTCTAACGAGAAAACTAGGAGCGTTCATTGCAACGACAAGCGTCGTGATAAAAACGACACGAACACGAATGACAAGAACAAGAACAAGAAGAAGAACGAGAACAAGAATAAAAAGAACACAGAACACAACAAGCGAAACAGACGGGATTTTGTATCCTTCTCGTCTTTGGCGATTTTGACGACGTCTTTGTCGTGCTCTGGAACTTTCGCTGAAAAAGCTGAAGCAGCAAGAGAACCTTTCTGTGGCTACTATGCAGACGTCGACTCTCCCGTGTCGCAGGCTGCGTACCAAAGCACGTTTTCGGAGGGCTACGTGAACAATCTGCAAACGTTCGTGAGACAGGTGGGTAAATTTAAGAAGGGTAACAAGACGTGCCTTCCAGTGCTCGTTTTGCACGACCAGCGTCTTGATATGAAATATCTCGAAGCCATTGAAATCTTAGCGTTCACCCCCGACGATTTCCGAAGGGAGATTTTCTTCTACGACCAGTTAAACCGAGGAAAGTCGAAACATAAATTAGACTCAAATGCGAATCTAGATGATTTTTTACTCGAGGAACTTGCTGGCGTTCGGAGGGAATGCGGTTTAGCAGACGAGGGCATCCACATTATCGCGCACGGCACCGGCTGCGAGCTTGCGCTGAAACACGCGTTACAGAGTAAAAATCTCGTACACAGTTTGACGCTAATCGGCGGTGGATCTTCGTCAGAGCGAAATAAGAAAGATTTCGAAAGTCTGCAATTTCCCACCGCAGATGCTCGTAATACTGCAACCGACGATTTTTACGAGCGATATTGGACAAACAGAGGCAAATCGGGCACGTGTTTCTCAAACGCAACTTCGGCGCTAAAATATGTTTCTTCATTGGAAAATGATTGGGACGTAAAGAAGCTCTTAGCATCGGTCAAGAACGAAATACCGGACACTTTACGGGGTATTCGGGTCGTTCGAGGTATAAATGATGTGATATCGGAGGGCAACGCCAATGAGTTAGTTTCTTCGTTGAATGAAGCGAAATTCGAGAACAAGAGTAAAGTGAGAAATTCCTTGTGTTCGTTTGATAACAACATTGAGGCGGCGGCATCTTGCGTGCACTTAGACCGAGCGGAATATTTTCTGGATACGACGTCAACGTACATCTTGAAAATCGAAGAAGAACTCGTAGCGTAGTAGCCTGCGTATAATCTTAGCATATTCTAGAACATAAATGTACGGTACTTTCGTATATTACATTTGAACAATTTTACATTTTCATCTTTTGTCGTCCTCGAGTTTGACTGACTTCGGATTCGCACCTTGCACATCTGCACACGAAACCGTAATCCGACAAGGCATCTTGACGCCTGCTCCAATCTAGTTGGTCGTCTTCTAAATAGCTAATTGTTAGTTCCTCTCCTTTCCGTATAGGTTTACGCGCGACTAAGACGCAACTCCCGTTTATATCGGTCTCGTCTTTGAACGGATGACAGTTCGGATCGCAGTCGTGATTACAGTTGGATTGCAACGCAAAAAGCGCCGTTCCCAAACAAGGAATGTCGTATTTCACGTCCAACGCGTCCAGAAAAGGTTGCGTTTGTGGTAAAATTGCCATCTTTTGGTTCTCGTCGGCTAAGCCATCAACGGCGAGGAAATAGTTTTCCACCGGAGACTCTACGACGAGTTCTAAATTGTTCAACTCAAACATCCCGACGATGGCCCCCCACACCGGTAAAGAGAACAATCCAGGAAACGCCTGAGCGCGGTCTGGCCACGCTTTGCATAACAACTCTAAAGAACCTGATGCGAGCTCTATGAGTTGCTGCCTAAAGCTTTCCTCGTCTTTCTCCTCGACATCTGAAGGAATCGCGACGATATCCCACCAAATAGCTTTCTGAACGCGAGAAAACGGTTCCCATGCAACTTCTAAAGCCTCCCCTAAAAATGTGATATTATTACTCGCGTCGCTCAAGGCGAGGCTGGCATTTTCTGTAACCATAGCGACTACTTTGGCAGCTAAAATGAAGATATCGTTCGTATCCTTGGCGTGCTCGATGAACTGATGCATCATAGATGCGCGATCTTTCGCCTGTTCGTCTTGGTCTCCGCTTTTGTTCCCTATACACATGGCTCGTTCGTGTGAACTCCAAGCGTTTTGCGCGCACTCGTTCGAGCAAAAAAATTCGCGGTAACACCCACCCACACACGCGCGTTCCGTTGGAAGTGGAAAGCACTGGTCCGCGAGAGGTAACTTCGGTTCGCCTACAGATGCCATGCTATTTAAGACATCGAGATCTCCCGACCTCCTCGCCGATTCCTCGGCGGCTGCGTCGCCGGCCGTCGTCGCCTCCATTTGTTGTTCCTTTTGTTGCTGCAGTTTCTCTTGCGCGGATGATAACTGATGAAACAATCTTTGACCAATCTGTTTTTCAATAGACCCGACGTATCGAAAACAGAACGAACAGACAATCGCGTCGTTTCTATTTCTCTCGTGTTGCATGGCCACCAACGGAGGTTCTATCAGCACCCGGTCGCCAACTATAAAATCTCTCGTCGCGTATAAGCCTTTACCTCTATTTTTTCCGCCGCTCATATTTGAATGATTAGAACTATTATTATTATTATTAGCAACATCAGCAGCAGCAGCAGCAGGAGGAGAAATAACACCGCTAGCGACGGCGGCAGGAGTATGATGGTGTCTTTGCACGCAGACGTTCGAAAAAGTTTCGTGACCACATTCCTCGATGCCTCGTCGGATGAGTTTTTCGTAATATTTCGCTTCCGAGTTCACGTCGCTCGGTTTGAGAAGAATCTCAATCTGCGACGCCGCCGTGGATGAAGCTTCCGAGGATAACATCTTGTCAAACGTCTTCTCTGTCCCCTCCTCGTTGTGTGTGTGTTGTGTTGTGGTTGTGTGTGTTGTTTTTGATGAAAAAATGTTTTTTGTTGTCTGTTTTGATGGCACTTTTTCTTGTTTCATATCAGAATGGGCGGCGTGGTGTGGGCTAAAAAAAGAACAATTTGGACGGCGGCCGATCGATTATCTTCTCCACTTTGTACGCACGCACACACAAGCAATACACACGTAAACATGGAACGCACTTACATCATGATTAAGCCGGACGGCGTCCAACGTGGTCTCATCCACAAAGTCATCGAGAGATTTGAGCAAAGAGGCTTCTACTTGAAGGCCATGAAGATGCAAATGGTCACCAAGGAACACGCGGAAAAACACTACGCGGATTTGAGCTCCAAGCCGTTTTTCGCTGGATTAGTCACGTACATGTGCTCTGGCCCGGTCGTTTGCATGGTCTGGGAAGGCAAGGACGTCGTCAAGACTGGTAGAAAGATCATCGGTGCGACCAACCCGTTGGCCTCGGAGCCGGGATCTTTGAGAGGTGATTTCTGCATCGAAGTTGGAAGAAATGTCATCCATGGCTCCGATGCCGTCGAGTCGGCGCAGCACGAAATCGGTTTGTGGTTCCCGGAAGGCGTTTGCGAATACGAACACGCCTTGCAAAAGTGGATCTACGAATAAATACTAAACAAATAATAACACGATTATTGTTAATACGCACAGGGTATATGTGTCGAAATATATTATCTTTCTATTAGTATCAACTCTTCTTTTATCTTCTAACGCCTCTGCTGTTCGTATTCTTTCGGTTCCGAAACGAAGGTTTTAAGCGCACTTCAGAGTCCAAGTCGTTGCAGACAAACCATTTTTTCGACTTTGTCACGGTATCCTCTGAATCCAAACTAACTTCGTACGAGTACATGTTCCACAGACAGTCCCACATGACGTGCGGCTGCGATTCGTATTGCTCGCTGCTTCCTTTCTTCAGCCTGAAGATCTCCCCTTTTTTGTTCACCTTCGCTTTTCCTTCGAGTTCGCCTAAACTCCAGTGCTTGACGATTTTGCCGCTCGACCAGACGCCTTTCCTAACGAGAACCAAGACGAGGTCGTTGATGTTGAAACGAAGCAATGGTCTAGGCTCAGCTTTTGTAGTCTTTGGCCGACGAATGCAGTCGTCGACGTCTTCTGGTGCAAATATCAATCCCTCTTCGCCATTTTTACCATCGAGTTGGATTTGATACGGGAAGCGCGCTCGAGGATTCAAGTCCAACTCGCGCACGGCAACCGCGTTTGGTTTGTACCAGTGTTGCACGACAACGCCAGATTTCCACCCCGTGCTCATTTTACACTGAACACATGCACCCAACGGGAATCGCAACTTCCGCGGTTCCGGACGCTTCATCAAATTCAGGCGTTCCGTTTCTCTCAAAAGATCTTCGTACAATTCTCCTTGCTCGCAATCACACTTCATCTTGTCAATCGCCGAATCGTTCATCTCTTGTAAATCGCACAAAAACGAAGGCTCAAATCCGTCGTATCGCATGCGTTCAGCACACGGGTCGGTACGTTCAAAGACTGGTTTTGGACGTCGAAAGGCAAACTCGAGGGCGGCTCCGCGCGCCTTGCGTTTCGCGCCGTCGAGCTGGCACTTGAAAGGAAAAGTTTCAGCGCAAAAACTAAACGAACGAAATCTATCGTCCGAGGAGACTTTAATCGTCTCTCCATTTTGGTCGTTCACTCGCGCAAACGGAACTTCGTTCTCAACATAATCCAGAATATCCTCCATGGTATCAAATTCAGGGACACTATCGATGAGTTCATGCGCAGAAATTGTAATTCTTTCGCAATGAAACGGACCGCACACCAAAATCCACGCCGCGTATTCCGATTTACTTCGAACCAAATCGTATTCGTTACCAGAAAAGGAGAAGAACGGTCTCTTCCATTCTTTGATGTTGTGCCAGGTTTCTGGAGCGTTTGAGTCTGGGCTATATTTTGTCGGTCTTTTTAAGATTCTCAACACGACTTCTCTGCAAGATTCGGGCAATTCGGCGATATCGAAGCAAGACAAAACGCATCGAGGGATCCTCGCCAAGTCGTCGCAATTTGGATTCGGTGATTTATACCACGTCGCCTTGATATACCCGGGCATGTGCTTGCAATCCTCGTCACTCAACGAATGTTCTTCCTCTCTTTCGTCGTTGCTACTGGTGTTGTTACTCTCGACGAGTTTCTTGTATTCAGCGCCGCGCGCTGAGTTGAGTTTGCGGTTGCTGACTAAACTAAAGTTATTCACATCCTCTCCGCCTTCTTTTTCCTCGACGAAAATACCTCGCGACCTCGGTTTGTAAGGCCTTTCGCAGTCGTCGCAAATTTCCAAGGTTGGATACTCTATGAGCTCGTTTGATGGATCCCACATCGTTCCGTACACGCCACCGTAAATATACGAGTACAGAGAATCCCATCGATCTTCGTCGCCGTAAATCGTGCGGTAGTGGACCGAATCAATCACTAGCGTTCCCCTCGGATGAAGCTTTTCTAAACATCGCATAATAGCTGACGCTGTTGGAGAACTCCTTCGGAAAAGTTTCATGGTTTTACCGCGTACTAATGCTCGGCACGCCGAGAGCTTTTGGAACAGTTGTTTCGCGTCTTCGAACGAGTCAAGATTGTAGAGCGCTTTTAGTCGCGGAACTTCCTTCGCTTCAGATGACACGTCGCTCTCGATGTGTGTATTCGCTGTTGTTGTTGTTGTTGATGTTTTCGTTCCCAGTTTTTCTCTTTCGCACTCTTCTCCGTCACCTTTGTCCTCGTCGTCGTCCTCGTCGTCCTCGTCGTCGTCCAACGTCTCGAGACGAAACTTTGTCTTTTTCTTTTCTGCGCTACTTTTGTTACTTCCTCCTTTCAAGTCGTTGTCGTCGTCTCCGAACAACCCAGGCGCCGGTCGGAACTGCGGATGCTCGTGAGAGTTCATCCTCGTCGCGTGTGGAGAAGACGATGAGAACGATCGCGAAGAAGAAGTGGGAGAGGAAGACGGAGAAGACGAAGAAGGCTGTCGGCGTCGTTGATTTTCTTCTTCCTCTTCCTCTTCTCCTTCTTCTTCTCGTTGCGGAGGAGTAGAAGACGACGTCGTTTTCTTTACCGAACCCGGGGGTCGTCGTTTCTTCTTCGCCGCGAGCGATCTCGGGATGGGCATTGCGCTAATAACGAATGCGCCGTCTCTTCGATCTTCTCTTTCTTTCTCTTTCTCTTTCTCTCTCTCTGTGCGTGTGTGCGTGTGTTGAAACGCGGACGGTGATGATTTCCGGCGGCAAGCAACGACGATAAAAGTCAAACTAAGCTTCGAATTGGAAGAAGACGACACACGCCAGTGAAAAAAGAGTTCCGCCGCGCTCGCGCGCGCGCTGTATTTTCAATACCACGGATCTGTGATTTACTCGAACCTCTCTCTCAACCACTCTTTCTCTCTATCTCTTTGATACAGATCAGAGACGATGATGATAGAAAATCGAGAGTGATGATGAGCGCGTGCGTGCGTTCTCTCTCTCTCTCTCTCTCTTTCTTTTATTAAAAATGAAGACACTTGTGTCTCTCTTTCTCCTCTTGTTCTTGACGAAAACCAAAAGTAACGAACAGACAAATCGTTACTTCCGTTTTTTTTCGCATCACTTCTCCTCAGAAGTTTCATCGCGCGCACACAACACGTATCACACAAACACACACACACACACATAGTGCGGTTGTGGTTTAGGAAGGAGAATAGAATAACAATAGGAATATTAACAATAGTAGTGTAGAAAAATGAACGTACCAAATAGCAGCACGAGCGAAGGAATTCGGAAATGTTTGAAAGAAAGAATATTGGACGACATGCTCGGCGCTTTTAACAGTTTCAAGGAAGAAGAAGAAGAAGAAAATGGTGAAGGCGTTTTGTCTCAATCGGCGTTCGAGTGGAGAGTTTTGATTTTAGACGACGTGACGACCAAAGTCGTCTCTTCCGCGGTAGGGATGGCTGACTTGATGGCTGAACGGTCCATCACGAGCGTCGAGTCTATTCTCAAATCTCGCGAAGCGCAACCAGAAAGGGAAGCGATATATTTTATTTCTCCAACAAACGAGAAAGCGATACGAGCGTTGATTGACGACTGGGACGTGAGCGAAACTAATGATGATGAAAAAGGCGATAGCAACGAAGAGGAGCAGAAGAAGAAGAAGAAGAAGAAGAAAATAGCACTCTTCGGCAACAAAAAGTACAACAGCAACAACAAGAAAGAGTCAAAG
>JACLAB010008333.1_pt1 | contig 49082 bp, 85 predicted proteins | sample 8027921 | NCBI WGS metagenome assembly JACLAB01 (sample SAMN15725117, study PRJNA655200) | protist metagenome | isolation source: fluorescence activated cell sorting (FACS) single amplified genomes of... | place: USA: West Boothbay Harbor, Gulf of Maine | collected 2000-07-19 | reverse complement strand
GAAACAGTGAGCTTAAGTATATCACTAGTTGAATATTGAACTGGTGTTGCATTCATTGAGATTGGAAATGCATCAATGAAATTATAATACAATGCCTTATCAGAAGCATCCTTCTCAAATTTAGAGACATAGATACTTGTTTTATATGATTTTGGATACGCCATTCTGTATCCAGCTCTAAAATCATTATATCCATTATAAGATCTTCCACCCTGTCCCATACCAGAGATGAAATCAATCCATCCATCAAAAAATTCTATCACATTATACTTCTTATCAACATAGAAAGACATATCTATGTTGTTATCATATATCCTTCTATAGGCCATCTTCTCAGACACACCAATGTAGTCTGAAGTAACATCATGAGTTGCTAAGGAACTACCAGGAAGGGTTGTATCACTGCACAGGAGATCAATATCTCTACCATACTGCTTATATACACCACCCATTGCATTATCAACAGCAGCAGGTGGTTGAACTTTGACCTGATAGACTGAGGTCTGAGCAAGATTCATAATCCTGCTCTTCAATTCTGAAGTACCTATACTATTTGGTTTTGGTCCTGCCATCTATAAATAGGCGTGATTACTATTACTATGTATGGCAGCAGCTATAAAGTCTGTTTATAAACCGACTTATCCTGAAAAATATCAGGGTGACTCTAACAATATAGTATGTCGTTCCTCTTGGGAGCGCATCTTTTGTAAGTGGTGTGATCATAATGATAACATCCTGAAGTGGGCTAGTGAAGAATTTTCAATCCCATATATATCACCTAAGGATGGAAAGGTTCATAGATATTATCCTGACTATCTGATTGAAGTTAAAGAGGCAAGTGGCAAAATTAAAAAGTATATTATTGAAGTGAAACCAAAGAGGCAAACTCTTGAACCAAAGAAACCCTCTAGGACAACCAAGACATACATCAATGAAGTGACTACCTATGCAGTTAACCAGGCTAAGTGGGTTGCTGCTAGAGAGTTTGCTCTTGATAATGGTGTTGAGTTTATGATAATCACAGAAGACCAGTTGGGTATCAAACCATATGGAACAGGAAGAGTATCTAAAAACCGACACAAATAGATTGGAGTATGTGGTTGATGATATTATCAATCAACTGACTCCTGATGATAGGATGCTTGCTCTGCTAGGTGCTCTGCCTGAGGTTGAAGTTGTTCCTGATGTTGGTAGATACTATACCTTCATCTACACACCTAAGACACCTAGAATTGAATATGATGAGTTCCCTCTAGTTGCTTGCATTGGCATATACAAATGGGGATTCAAAGGCATCAACTATCATTGGGCAGCAAGAGGTCAAGATCCATTCAGAAATTATACCTGGAATGAAGTTCAAAGCAATCTACACGTCATCTACCCACTTGAACTAAATGATGCCAGGTCAATTCCATATCAAAATTTCAAGATAAATACTTAAAAATATTCTGATGGCTCAGATAACCACTAAAACATCATTTTATGGTGTCGCTACAAAACTATTAGTTAATACTAATACTGGTCAGGCAGAAGTATTTCTTGATGGAGGTATCTTTGGTGACACCAAAGTAGCAGAGGTTGGCGCTAATAATGATTGGAAAATAACTAATCTTCCTCGACTGACACGCAACCTTAATAATAAACGAAAGTTGGGTGGCAAACCCCCTCTCACAGAATCTGAAGTAAATAAAGTATTCTACTCAGAACCACAAGGAGCTAGAGGATACAATAACGAAAGAGCAGCTATTTTAAACAATAATGATTCCTATAGTGATACAGATAATCAAGAAGAAATAGAAAATCTACAAAAGCAATGGGTTAAAAATAAAATACCATCAACAATAGACCCAATAACTGGAGATAAGATTTCTAATGATGGTAAGGGAGCACTTATAGCAAACCCAAATAAAACACCAAGCCCTGTAATTATAGATGATGGATTATCAGGTGCTCCAGATGCTCCAGATCTTCCAGCTCCAGGAACCACATTACCAGAAGGTTCCCTTGAAGGCGCAGATACAAGAGGAGAATCTTTGTCTGGTGATAAACTTCCAGTTCAAACACTAAGATATCCTACAGGATCACCACCTCCTGGATTCCCATTTGATTTTATACAAATAACCTCATACAAATATGTACCATCTGGTCTTGATTATATCAACACTCCAAATAAAGTAGGCAAAAGCGTAGAAAGTAGATATGGCAATCAAACTGCTATTACTACTGTCAGTTTGCCTATGCAACCAAACCTATCTGAATCCCATTCAGTTGGTTGGGGAGGAGATTCTTTAGATCCAATCAAAGCAATGTTAGCTAAGACATCACTGGGACTAATTGATAATATAACTGATGTCAAAAGCATAATGAATACAATAGGAGATTTAGGTAACGATATTTCCTCATTGGCTACTGATCCTGCTACAAAAGCATTTATTGCAGCATACTTTGCAGGACAGGCAGTTGGTTCAAACATCACAGGAAGAACTACTGGTCAAGTGATCAATCCCAATATGGAATTGCTGTTCAGTGGTCCTTCATTAAGAACATTTAATTTTCAGTTCAGACTCACACCAAGAGATGATACTGAAGCAAAAGTGATTAGACAGATTATCAAATCTTTTAAATCTAATATGGCTGTACAAAGATCCACATCTAATCTCTTTCTGATGGCACCAAATATATTCAAACTTAAATATATTTCAGGAGATGGAAGCACTGCCACAGAACAGCATCCCTTCTTAAATAAGTTTAAGCCTTGTGCTATGACTGGATTCAATGTGAACTACACACCTGATGGTTCTTATATGACCTTTGAAAACAAATCTCTTACATCATATGATATAAGTATGTCTTTCAGTGAACTTGAGCCTATCTATCAAGATGATTATACTAATGATTACAATTCTAACGATATGGGATTCTAACAATGTCACTACCTTACTTCAGATATCTTCCTAACTTTGATTATGTGAGTCGCTTACCTGACTCTAAGTATATTGGTGACTATGTTCAGGTAAAAAATCTTTTTAGAAGAGCAAAGATTAATCCTGAACTCTTTCAAAATATTAACTTCTTTACTAAGTATAAGATTTCTGGAAGTGAAAGACCAGACAATGTTGCTTATAAATTATATGAAAACCCATACTTGGATTGGTTAGTTCTTCTTGCTAATAATATTATCAATGTAGAAGAAGAGTGGCCATTGACTCAGCAATCATTCTTCAACTATATGTTGAGTAAGTATGGTTCAGAAACTGCCTTCAATGAACCTCATCACTATGAAACCATTCAGATAAAGGACAGCAATGGTAGAGTCATCTTAAGAAGAGGTCTTGAAGTTGCTAGTGGTTACTCCATTACATACTTTGATAGTGGCATCAATCAGATGGTGACCAATAATAATGTTGCTATAGTGGTTACCAACTATGATTATGAAGATAAGATTCAAGACAGCAAAAGAAATATCTTTGTGGTGAAAGGTCAATATCTTTCTCAGATAATCAATGACCTAGAAGAAGGTCTGCTTTATAAGAGTGGTAGTACTCAGTATATCACTGATGAAAATGCAAAGGGAGACAATATTAGACTCTACGAGTAAGCATAAAGAAGGGGGGCATCAACCCCCCTTTCTAATTATTGTAAAATCCTCCTACAAACTCTCTTACATGAGGCTTGATTTTCATCGCATTCAATAAGACAGTTATAATAATCGTTGATTAGATTAGATTCCTCAAGTGTCCTATCAAGAGTATGAGTCAAACTATCAATGTCTTGCCTCCATCCTTCCAATTGGTTATGTGAAATTAAATTGTGCATGTTACCTCCAAGAATAACTTGAATATGATATAGATGTAATCCTTATGAACCTCCATAATTCTAGTATATCTATACAGGTTTGGGGCATTTTTCAATTGTGTTGAAATAAAAATTTATGCCTACTTATTAATACCTATGAATCTAATAGGGACAAAAAAAGAGGGGTATTACCCCCTCAAAAGATTAATGTATGCTGCTATAACCAGTAAAGTTAAACAAATCTGATTATACTTCATTAACTATCTGCTAGTTTAGCAAAATAACTCATAGGATCGTCATCTTCGTCAGTAGAAGGAGTAGGTGTACTGTCCTGAGCAGCTGCCTTTGACTGTTGGTATGAGGACTCAAGCTTGCGCATGACTTCATCTTCACTAACTGCCTTTTGCTCTGTTGCTGCATAGTTGTCGTACTCTGTTTCTTCTTGTGCTGTATTACGAACAGTCTTATTTCCTAAGACATAATCCATACGCTTCTTCAAGTCATCATAAGACTTGAACTGGTCAGCAGATGTGAAAGCAGACAGTGAATACTGCTTCTTCCAGATTGCTTCCATAGCATCATCATCAGTCAGGAGTGGACCAACACTAGCAAACTCACTGGAATCATAGTTCCAATAACCTGCAACCTTCTTCAACTTCAGTTTAAAGTTTGCTCCCTGCCAGAAGTCAAAGGGGTTGATTGGTGTCTCATCCTCAAACTCAGGTTGCATGGCTTCCATGATCTTATCAAAGATCTTCTTACCAAACTTGTAGAGGAATACTCCACCCTCATTCTGAGGATTAGCAGGATCCTTCACAACATAGATGTTTGCATAGAAAGAAAGCTTACGCTTCTGCTTACGAACAGTGTCTTTGTCTGCATCATTACCAGTGTTCCACAGTTCCCTGTTGAGTTCTCCAACAGGATCCTTACCACCAATAGTAGTAAGGGAGTTCTCAATGTACCAACCACCAGGACCCTGGAAGGCATGTGAGAACAGTTTTACCCAAGGAAGATCTTCTCCATCAGGTGCAGGGAGGAAACGAATAACTGCATATCCATTGCCAGACTTATCCATCTCTGGTTTCCAGAGGCGTTCATCAGCACCACCTCCCTTGTTATTCATCTTGTCAGCTTCTTTAACCAGTTTGTTGGTCAAAGCGCCCAAAGAACTTTGCTTTTTAAGGTCTGAAAAACCCATTTGTTATACTCCGTATAGGTTGTATTTGGCTTGTGTCCTTTAGCTTTGGTGAGGGTCAGGCAGCCTCTAGACCTATTAAGAATAGGTCATAGTGATTGGTTTGTCAAGTAGAATCTCTGATGGATTTCTTCATGTTATCTATGATGTTAGTCATATTAGAAAACACATACCCTAGATCCACATCACGTGGAAATCCTAATTGTCTAGCAGAAGACATGATACTCTCTTTCATTTGTTTTGCTTCTGGGTCATCTGATAGACTCACTCTAGTATAAAGTATCCGCTGCTTCTTCAGCAATTCTTCTAGCATTTCTACATGCTCTATCTTATCCTCATTGTTCATAGAAGCAAAGGAGAATACCTTATTATAAATCTTTTCTTGTAGGTCAGAGATTTCTTTAAGCTCACTCTGTACTATATCTGATTTAAAAAAACTCATGATTCTCCACAGACTATTTGCTTCAAAATTTTCTTGTAGCGAAACACATCCACTGATATGAACGTATCATATTTATCTATCCTCATAGATAAGAACTTCCATACAGGGTCATCAAGTCTAACATCAAAATCAGATTTGAATCCAATAATTTTATTAAGTATAACCATTGTCTCAAGTGAGATAGTCTTTGATAGATGCTCTTTGATGATAGTTGGATGCTTTGTTCCTACTATCTCAAACATACCATCAAAACTCTTACCATCAAAGGCATTCTCTATCTCTGTTTTAAATGTATACGCAAGTGATTGTAACCTTTTCTTCCAGTCTGTGTAGTTCTGTTCTCCATTCTTGACGATTTCTCCAATCCACAATGACTGAGGATCATCGCAAGAAACGAAATTAGAAACAAAGAACTCAATAACTTCCGTATCATCTTTCTGCCTACTTAATTTTTCAAAAAAGAATCTGTCACGTCTTTTGTAAAAAGAATCAAGAGAAGCCCTAGACTTCCCACCATACTTATGGTAGTCATAGCTCTCCCTTGTGAAATGGTTCTTTAATCCTAAGTAAGATTTATAACACTCAAAGGGATTCACTTTTGATATCATCTAGTTGGGTTGTCACATCACAAAGGTAGCTTAGCATGAGATGTTCTTTTCAGCAAGTTCAATTCCATTGCTTCGCACTTCAGTTTCTCCTTAAGTGGTTTGGAAATCAACTTGGGAATTGATTCCAACTCAACATTATTCTTCTCACAGAAATGCACAATAGCATCAATGTAACTCATGCCATTATTTTTATGGGCAATAGATTCAATCTCTTCTGCAAATTTACGAGAGCAATAGAACTTGCTTTCTAAAATTTTGTCAATACTGTTTTCTTCAGGTTGGGGCATATTCCTGTAGTTTGAATTCAACAAACTCTCTAATATATTTTGAGAGTAAATTGATGTACTTTCTTTTGTCGTACTCTTCATAAATTTCAACCTCGCCATTCTCGCATGACATAATAATTACAAACTTCTTTACCATTATACCAGTCATCTCATATAACATGCAAGCATATGCTGCACACTGTACAAAATGAGAGTCAATCCACTTTCTAGGCTTTGGTTTCTTTGCTGTCTTGAAGTCAATGACAGCAAGTTCTCCATCATATTCAGCAATGCAATCAACACTACCAGCAATACCCAATTCAGTACTAAACAACGACTGTTCAATAGCATGGATATTTTCTATCTTATCTAGCTCACTCTTAGCTTGCTTGAAAAGATACTCTGATAATGGTTGAACAGGAGGAAGATTCCTATTCATCAAGTAGCATTCAGCAAGGGTATGCATATCAGTACCCCTACTTGTTGCTTGTTTAGTAACTTTATTTGCTTCCTCATTACCAACCTTTGCTCTCCATGACCTGAAGACTTCACGATTGTAATGACTAATGACTGAGGTAATAGATACTAACTTCTTACCATCAGGTGTATCATAATATCTAACTCCATCAATCATCTCTCTGGTGAGAGATGGATAATCAATTTCAATATGGTTAAAAGTCATAAACCTAATTCATGTTTGGCAATAATGTATTCTTTGACAAGACCACTTCTACAAATGTCCTCTGCTTCAAATTCTACCATACTAAATGAAGGCATGTTCTTTAGGATACGAATGAAGTCAACAATACCATTTCTCTCTGCTGTCTTAATTAAATCAGACTGAGTAGCATCACCACAGAACATAATCCTAGAATTCTCACCAACTCTAGTAATCATAGAGTCCAGTTCATGGAAGTTGAGATTCTGAAACTCATCAACAATGATGATAGCATTGTCAAATGTGGTTCCTCTTATAAAGGATGTGCTCCAAAAACTTACAGTTCCCTGTGCTTTAAGATTAGCATACAACATCTCAAAAGCATTGTCATCAGGCATCTCAAACATATACTTTACCATATTCTTATAAGGAATCTGATAAAGGGATGACTTATCTTCATGGTCACCAGGAAGGAAACCAATCTCTCTGGTTGCTACAAGAGACCTGACAATGTAGATTTTCTCATAGGGTGTCTTGGGGTCTAAGACATCTAGGAGAGCATTGTAGAGGGTAATAAAGGTCTTACCTGTTCCAGCACAACCATAGGCAACCATGTTCTGGTCTTTGCCATACTGCTCAAAGAACAACTCTTGATTTTCAGTAAGAGGTTCAATCTTTTTAATATAATCAAGGTTGATTGGTTTCTTTCTTTTCATTACTCTGTTACTCATTCCAAAAGGCACTGGATTAGTGCTTCCAATTCCTGACTTACTTTTTCTAGGCATACTTATCAATCATAGTGTTTGAGGGTTGACCCTGGTGCTGTCTTAGCTTTTGAGATTACATCTTTCCATCCTGGGTATTTGGTATAAAGTTTACCAAATGTTTCTCCCATCTCTATACCAAGTTTAGGAGAGTTTTCAGGAGTATAATATCTTTCCCAATCAGGATTATCCTCACTCCACTGGTCCCAGTCATGGATACTCATGACTATCTCTTTGGTCTCACCAGTTTCCTTATGTTTAATAGGGTACGTTGCCATACATCACCTCACAATGTTTTTATATTTAGACCCAATCTAGAGCAGCACCAATAGTAGGAAACTGTTCTGAAAAGATTCTCTTACACTGATTAGCAATGTCCATATGCTCTTTCTGTGTTCCTGATTTTTCTCGGAGATCAATATAATGCATCCAAGATCGTAGTGAGCCTGACATATACATTCTTGTCGGAACTGCCAATGGAAGCACCATGCGAGCACACTCCTTTGCCACACCTCTTTCCAGCATCTGTTGATACAATGCCATAGAAGAATCAAATAAAGTCTGCATCTGCAACTCAAGATTTTGTACTTCAAAAGCATCAAGATCATCAATAGAATTCTGTCTATTCTTTGTATCTTGACGACGTAATTCTGGTAGAGGAATCCGACTATTAAGAAGAGAAGAGTCTGCATATCTTTGTGAGAACTCTTGGAAAGTAAAAGACCTATGTCGCAATATCTGAGCTGCAATTGCTCTGGTAGTTTCAATCTCCAGAGTCATAAATGCCTGCTCAAAGATACTCCAATGCTTATGCTTAATGCAATACTTCAGAAGACCATCAAAGGAATCATTGCCTTGATTAGAAGGATTACTTACTCTAGCACAATATGCAATATGCTTCTCTGCATCTGGAGTAACTGATAATAATTCTACTTTCATTTCTTTTCCTGTTTCCTAACCTTTTTTACTTCTTTGAGTTCATCTTTAATCATTTGATAGGCATCTTCAGGTGACATCTTCTTTGACATCTCCATGGCAGTAATCACCTCAACTCTTGTGCCAAAATGCTTGAGTGCTTCCTCAAAGCAGCTTAGTTCTTCATACATTTTTATCACTTTTAAGAGTATCTAACATATCAAAAAGTTCTTCTGATTGTTTTACACTATCAATCTGATGAATAAGACCTGCAATCTCCTTACAGATAAATGGTTTTTCAGTACGAGCAGCAAATGCAAGGGCATTCCTTAGACTTGATGTTGCGTCATCTAAACTTTCATTTACACTTTCACTTAATGCCATTTTTTTCTCCTTTAAAATATGCTTCAAAGTATGCAACTATCCCAGAGGATGTTGGGTTTCCTTGTGAGACCCAAGTATCAACACACTCATAGATGTCTTTTGTAAAATAGTTTTGCTCTTCTATTCTAGCACTTCCATATTTATTAAGCAATATGCTGAGACATTTAGCTCTGTTCTTTAACCTGTCATCAGAGTATCTCCAATCACTATTCATCATCTTCAAATACCTCATCATAATCAGCAAGAGGAGGTAAAGTTTCTTCCAACTCTGTGGTATATAATTCTATATCTGAATAAACTTCTGACTCCAATGAGTCTACTAAGAGTCTAAGATTTCTGACAATCAATTTTAGTTTATCCTTTTCCATGAAAAAAGGGGGGCATAATACCCCCCAAGTCTATCACTCTTTAATAGTTTTAGCAACTATCACTTAGTGTAAGTGCGTCCTCTATAACAAAAGATTCCATGTGTTTCCTCAGTTGAGGCACATGTTTCATACTCTACACCACGATATGCAGTGTGAGCAATCTGAGCATCATGAATTGCAGATGCTTTTTCAATCTGCTTTTTGATCAAATGAAGTGTGTTCATTGTAGGTACTCCTAAAGTAGTTGGATTTTTAAGTCCGTTCCTTTAGTCGTTTGCGTCCCATATACACTCAGGGGTAGATTCCTTTACGGTCTCTATCAATTCTACCTTAAAAGCATTTGAGATATTCTCATTTGCTTTCATCTTCAGCATGATTGCATCAGCTTGTTGGCAGGTGAGTGTTGAATAGAATAATAGTTCAATCATGGGATCAACGGAACCGTTGCGCGACTTACTTGCGTCTCCTAATCAAGTCCTAATTTGTTCCTAATTGGGAGATGAACGATAGATCTATTATAGACCATATACTATATAGACGTCAAGTGTGTTGAATAGAAGACATGCTACAGATCAACAGTACTACTAGAGTTAACCACAGTAGTGTAGAGATGCAAAGTCCCTTCCTTCTCACACTGGAGATGCCATCGTGTCATTATAGTAACACCATCTTTGGTTCCACCTGTTATCATCTCTCTACCTTCCTTTGTCATGGTAGTGTATAAACCATAGCGAGTCTTCCAAACATAGAAAGTATCATCAATCAGCTCAGCATTATCTGGAACTACAAGTGCTTCTAGTTTTTGAACTACTTCATCCATTGTCTTTATTTCTGTGATCATATTCTATAACAATTTTTCTATGTTCCGTTTTCTTATCACTATCATATGTAAAACATCTATAGTAATTGACTTCACCACCCAGCAGTTCTCCTACTCGTTTTAGAAGACCATCTGCGATGTTTTCATTGATTACATTATTCTCAGTCATGTTGCTTCCTCCCTAATCACGCTGACGCCAATCTGATGGTTTGTCTTGTTGAAACCAGTCCTTGATATCATCAGCACTATCAAATCCTGTTTTATGATTAGATGGATCGGGATCGCCTAAACCTAATCTGTTCATGAAGTCATCAATACTTCCTTCTTCAATATTCTGAGAGTGTTGTCGTCTTGCCATCTTCAACATTTCATTAGCAGATGTATTTGCCTTGGCAAGTTTCTGTGCCCAAACCATATCATCTAGTTTAACTTCTTCTCCATTTGCAATGCATTTACAAATGAACTCCAGTCTTAATCTGTATTGAGTTGAGAGCATATTAATCTCTTATTGTATTATTTATTTTAGAAACCTTCTTCTTCTGCCTCTTCAATCATCTTGGATACAATATCTTCTGTGCCATCAATGGTCTTGATAGCAAACAGACTAGACTTCTGATACTTTTTAACTTTTTTATAAGACTTCAGAAGTTTCTGAACTTGTTCTTTGGGGAGTTCAAACTCCACATTGTCTACAAAACCTTCACTCATTTCTTTTGGGTCCACAATTTAGGATTAGCTCTACCTTCTGCTTGAGTAATATTCTTCAAGTCACTACGATAGTTGTCCCAGTATTGATCAAAGATCTCTGATACTTTTGATGATATCACAATATCAAACTTAGTCATACCATCCTGAAGGTATTCAACTAAGAATGCACTGGATGGTAGAGTCTTATCCTGAGATACTGTTACATCACAATCTGTATAGATTTTCTTAACTCCTTTAGACATTAGGAGCGACCTCCCCATTGGATATCAGGATATGCTTTCTCCACAACTGCTTGAGAGAGTTTGTATTTGGACTCCAAAGACTTGTCTTTCACCAAGCAAATAATCTCCGCCTCACTGGGGTGAAGACCTTCAAGCATTTGAATAAACATAGTCTCCCTACGAATATTAGATAGAGTATCATTGCCACCTTTAACAAAGTGGTAAAGGTTTTTCCATTCCTTTCTAAGGGTTGTGTGGTCAGTCCCAAGAGGTGCCTCATTCTTTTTATAAGGAACTACACCCTCAGGAACAACACTCACTACTGTAGTATCAAAGTTCCAGATCATCAGTGCCTTTAAAGCATCAGTTTCATACTCTTTAAGAATTTCAGTTTTCTTTTCAACACCCCTTGTTTTACTTACCAATTCCAAGATTTCATGCATGAAAGGGTTAGGTGGGAGTTTCTGTATTGTGGTCATTTTTATAAATTCAGGTTGGGTTATTTATTCTTCATCCTCAAATGTTTCAGGAACATTTTCAAATCTCACTGCCAGAATATCATCTGGAATAATTTGTCCATGTTCATCAAACATTTCTGGATGTGTTGGAATGAAAGTTGAATTCCTTTCAATCACATATTCTTTGAGCAAGTATCCAATTATTCCTCCTACTAAGAGAAACATAACAGATATAACAGTAGACAATGTAAGAGTGACTGCTAACATTTTACTCCTCTTTTTTAGAACTTATTTTCTTGAAGTCCAAATGAAAATTAAAAAAGAAGTCCACTTCTGTTGAATAGAAGGATACAATCTTTCCAAACTTCAATTGGAAGGTCTTTGGACTTTGTTTACTCCTATTTTTGTTTCTCAATAATAACTCAACTCCTCTGTTAATCTTCAGAGATGAATCACTTTCTTCATTATTTAGAGGGGTTCCTCTTTCTTCCTGGTCTTTTTTCTCGCTCATACTTCCATGCATCCTGTAGTAAAGAGTGAAGATAGTTCTTTATTTTTCTGGCATCAGGTTTACCTAGATGACCATATCCTTCTCTTAGTTGTTTGTGTTGTTCATCATTACCACCTTCAAGGTATTCTTCAAGATCCATAATAAGAAGTTGAATTTCTCTGGACACATTACTATCAATAAACTCCTGAACATTCCTCTTAGTAGCTTTGCTACTCTTCAGGTAGTCATACATGTTGAGCATATACTTACCTTTAAAGGCATAGTCAATAGTATGTTCAACGACATCATAGAGTTCAGATTGATCCATTACACCAGATTATTTTCTTTAAGGTATTTAACAGTTTCAGTACATCCACCTAATATTGTATCATTTACCACAACTCTTGGGAAGGTAGATCCTTTACCAAACTCTTTATAGAATTCTTCTCTGGTAAAATCTGCTCCTAATTTATACACCACATGTTGCAGTTCTGCAAGTTGAAGTGCAGCCTGAACCTTAGTACAGAATGGACATCCATCCTTAGAATATACAGTAAATGTCATAATAGAATAAGAAAAGGTATTGAGATTAAAAGTATTGAAATTATAAATCCCCCTGCTATTTCAAACAGGGGGAGTAGACTATGATCAATCATCTAGTCTGCTTCTTACTTCAGGATTTGTTTTGAGTTCTTCAATGAAGTCTTCCTTAGCAAGTTTTGGTGTATATCCAGGATAATATTGTTTCATAAGTTGAGATGTACCTAGACAACTAGGATACCCACCCTTAATCCATACTTCTTTCCTGTCTTCTAGGACAACATGATTGATTGGGAACTTACTCTGCTTCTTCATCCTTATGTCTTTTTTTTATTTATTTCAAGGGAATGTTGGGGTTTAAATTCCCTATCCATAGGGTGTGATTTACTTAGATCTCTTCTGGATTGATTCTTGATAACAATGAAAGCATCTTTATTATACTTACGAGTACCTATAGGTGATTGCCACTTCTTGTTATACTCTTCACCAACATCAATGCCTGATACTTGAGTACCACCAATCTCTACGTCAATCTCATCATCAACTTCCCATCCAAGTTTATTAATAACCCTAGCAAGTTGTTCAACAAGAGTCTGCTTATCATACTCATCCGGTTCCAGATTACCAATCATCAATAAAGCTCCTCTTCCTTTCCAGTTTCAATTACACAATCAGAAGTAGGATATGAAACACAGGTCAGTAAGAAACCTGCTTCAATCTGATCATCATCTAGGAATGATTGATCACTCTGGTCAACAGTACCTGAGACAATCTTGCCAGCACATGATGAACAAGCACCTGCACGACAAGAATAGTTGATATCAATTCCTGCTTCCTCAGCAGCATCTAGAATGTATTGATCACTCTCTACAGCAATAGTGTGGTCACCATCTTCAGTCTTAAGAGTTACGTTGTAGGCCATAGTTCTCCAATAAAAAAGGGAGGTTGCTCTCCCAGTATACAATAAAAAAGCACTCCTGTCAAGGGAGTGCTGTCCAGTTTGGGAAGTGATTTAGTCCTTGTAAAGGTCTTCAAGTCTTTCTCTTGATAGATCCATATACATCAACTCCTCACCTGGTTCAGGTGCTTCAGGATGACGTGGTTTAGGACTATTCATTTCTACTTTAATAGATTGAATGTTACTCCACATCATTGCAAAAGCAGCACCTCCAATAAGGGCAAAGCATACACCATATACAAATACAAGGTAATGATTCACAGTGCGTTGCCTCTCGGTAATACCTCTTCAGGAAAAACAAACCGTTCTCCTGGCTGGTCAACTGGTGCTAACCAAGCACGAAGTCCTTCATTTAAAAGTATGTTCTTCGTGTAGAAGGTCTCAAATTCCGGATCTTCTGCTGCTCTAATCTCTTGACTCACAAAATCATAAGCACGAAGATTAAGAGCAAGCCCAATGATGCCAATAGAAGAGACCCAAAGACCCATGACAGGAACAAACAACATAAAGAAATGCAACCAACGCTTATTACTAAATGCAACCCCGAAGATTTGCGACCAAAAACGGTTTGCTGTAACCATCGAATAGGTCTCCTCCTCTTGGGTGGAGTCAAATCCTTTAAATGTGTTTGCCTGTTCTCCATCTTCATACAGAGTATTTTCTACTGTGACACCATGAATAGCACTGAGTAGTGCTCCTCCCAGTATACCAGCAACTCCCATCATATGGAAGGGATTGAGCGTCCAGTTGTGGAAACCCTGTAGGAATAGTAGGAATCTAAATATCGCTGCAACACCAAACGACGGTGCAAAGAACCAACTGGACTGTCCTAGAGGATAGATGAGAAAAACAGACACAAAGACAGCAATCGGACCAGAAAAAGCAATCGCATTGTAAGGACGGATACCAATAAGACGTGCCAGTTCAAACTGACGAAGCATGAAACCAATTAGAGCGAAGGCACCATGGAGAGCAACAAAGGACCAAAGCCCTCCAAGTTGGAGCCAGCGTTGGAAGTCGCCTTGAGACTCAGGACCCCAAAGTAGAAGAAGAGAATGACCCATAGCATCAGCAGGCGTCGAGACAGCTGCTGTGAGAAAGTTAGCACCCTCAAGATAGGAAGAAGCAAGACCGTGGGTATACCAACTTGTGACAAAAGTCGTACCAGTAATCCAACCACCAATGGCCAGATAAGCAGTGGGAAGAAGTAGTAGTCCAGACCAGCCCACAAAGACAAAACGATCCCGTTTAAGCCAATCATCCAAGACATCGAACCATCCTCCATTAGAACGTGGTGGTGAAAGAGTAGAAGTAGTCATAACCTCCTATGTGTGTATAGTATTTATGTTACACTACTTAACATTTTAGGTCAATCAGCAAAAATACCCAAGAGACCTATGACCAATCCTATCAAACAAAAGGCAGTCATGATAATCCCAACATCATAAGTCATGGTTTCTTTTTCTCATCTTTCTTATGTGGTCTATACAATTGAGGCCATGTGTCTCTGAGTATTTCAGCCAACTTATCTGGAGTATTAGTGGTTATCATGGAGGTAGGAGTTCATCCGTGAAACATATCTATACATAAAAAAAGAGACCCGAAGGTCTCTTTTTGTTTATTCAGTTTTTCAGATTATATCAACCAACCACAGGTGCAGTAAGAGCAACAGGAGTAGACTCAGCAGCAGCAAGGTCAAGAGCTATACTTTCGTCCACCCTTTACAAGATTTTTTTCTACCAGTGAGAACATTATGCATATTACCAGGATTTAATCCATTTGCTTTGCAGTATCCCACAAGATTTGTAATCTCCATGATTTTTCCTTCTGGATTTCTCAATCTAACAGTTTTTGAATTTCTTTTAGATTGTTGTAATTTTAACTCTTTCTTTTTCTTTGCTACTTCATCTGGATGCAGAACACTATAACCTTTATGTTGGAGAAGTTCCCCATTATAAACCAACCCCAAACAAGCAGCACTTAAATTATGTTTTCTTGCAAATGTAGAATAACAATTTATAGTTATTTGTTTTCCATATGGATCATAGAATATTTTGTCTTCATATCTATCTTCCCAAGATTGTCCCAAAAGTTCCTTTACTTTTTCTGGACCAACTATACTCCATCCCTGATGTTGAATCTGTTTACCAGTAGCGACTTCCCACATAGAAGATCGTGAAAGATTATTTTTTTCACAAAATACAGGTAAATCATCAACTATAACTTTATTCCCATCAGGATTAAAGAATTTGTATGTCTTACATTTTTTCTTTCGTTGTTCCTCTCTGAACTCCTGTATTCTTTCTTCGTTCCAAGACATGAACCCCCTGGCATTTTTATTTGAATGCCATTGTTTTTTCATTTCATTAGACCATTTCTCTGGTGTCCATGCGAAGAAACCTTTTCGTTGTTCATAAACTTTCTTACCAGTTTCTTTACATACTTCCAAATCAAGGTGATTTAATCCTCCAGCATTTTTGTTGATACATTTATCTTTACCGAATTTTCCCCACCCCTCTTGGATCATCTTATATTCTTTTTCTCGCAAATCTTGAAGTGAAATATCAGTGCTCTCAAAAAGAATATATTTTTCTTTCTTCATCTCCCACAGATGTTTGATAGTTTTACCAGGAGATCCCAAATAGTTTATGTCCTCTTCTGCTGGGACTTTTGATTTACGAGAACCAATATAAAATCTTCCGTCTTCAAACTTGATCAGATAAAGATAATAATAACTCATAGTTTTTGTAGATATTCTACCATAGATTGAAGAGTGTTGATATTGTCTCCTACAAGACCCAGTGCGGTGTTGCAGTTGTTGCAGAGTAGTCCTCTAAACTTACCAGATGAATGATCGTGATCTAAACATATTTTTTTCATCTCTCTATCACAAATACTACACATACCATTACTTTCTTCAATAAGTTGATCATATTTCTCATCAGTTATTCCTAACTGCCTTCTCATATTTTCATTTGGTTTATAGTATTTCTTTTTACATACTCGCTCACAATCTTTACATTTAGTTTGATATCCAACTTTACCAGAACGATATGTCCTTTTGGAAAATCTTGTGAGTGGTTTTTCTTTTTTACACCAAGTACAATATTTCATATGAGTATGGAGAAGTGTGGAAATATTTATACATTATAACATAAAAAAAGGGTCTCAAAGAGACCCCCCCTTTTATTATTCAGTTTTGAGTATTATATCAACCAATGGTTGGAGCAGTGAGAGCAACAGGAGTAGACTCAGCAGCAGCAAGATCCAGAGGGAAATTGTGTGCGTTACGCTCGTGCATTACTTCCATCCCAAGACCTGCTCTGTTAAGAACGTCTGCCCAGGTGTTCAGGACACGACCTTGACCATCAATGATGGACTGGTTGAAGTTGAAACCATTCAGGTTAAATGCCATAGTGCTAACACCAAGAGCAGTAAACCAGATGCCGACCACTGGCCAAGCAGCAAGGAAGAAGTGAAGACTTCTGCTGTTGTTGAATGAGGCATATTGGAAGATCAAGCGACCAAAGTATCCATGAGCAGCGACAATGTTGTAGGTCTCTTCTTCTTGACCAAACTTGTAACCATAGTTCTGTGATTCAGTTTCAGTTGTCTCACGGACAAGTGAAGATGTGACCAGTGAACCATGCATTGCAGAGAAGAGTGAACCACCAAAGACACCAGCCACTCCAAGCATGTGGAAGGGGTGCATCAGGATGTTGTGCTCAGCCTGGAAAACCAACATGTAGTTGAAGGTTCCAGAGATGCCCAAAGGCATTGCATCTGAGAAAGAACCTTGACCAAAAGGATAGACAAGGAAGACTGCGGATGCTGCTGCAACAGGTGCAGAGTAAGCAACACAGATCCAAGGGCGCATACCCAATCTGTAAGAAAGTTCCCACTCACGTCCCATATAAGCATAGATGCCAATAAGGAAGTGGAAGACTACTAGTTGGAAAGGACCACCATTGTAAAGCCATTCATCAAGTGATGCTGCTTCCCAGATGGGGTAGAAGTGAAGACCAATTGCGTTGCTAGATGGGACGACAGCACCAGAGATGATGTTGTTTCCATACATGAGTGAACCAGCTACAGGTTCACGAATACCGTCAATGTCCACAGGGGGAGCAGCAACGAATGCAACGATGAAGCAAATTGTAGCAGCAAGCAGGGTTGGAATCATAAGGACTCCGAACCAACCGACATACAGACGGTTGTTAGTGCTTGTGACCCAATCACAGAACTCATTCCAGATTGATTGGGATTGTTGTTGTTGAAGTGTAGCGTTAGCCATTGTTTTAAACAAAAAAGTAAGACCATCAGGGAATGGTGGAGTTACTATTTCCTCGCCACCCTAAGGCAAGGATATGAAAGACGTGTTTATACACCCTATAGGTCTTGGTTTGAGGGGTGTTAAGTCTTGTTAAGGAATGTGTTGGTTCCTTAACTTGCTGACTTATTTATAATAACCCATTTGAGGGGATCCGTCAACCCCCATGTACCAGTTCAAAAAGTGACTTGACAAACTATACAATTCCATATAGACTAGGTTTGTCCTGGATGAAAGATAAGTTATATCTCGTATCTATTGGCTATACTCTTTTATAGTATCCATTACCTTCCATAGGTATTGTTTAGCAAGTCCTTTGTGTTCTTGAGGACATGTTTCATCATCAAGTTCATTGTAAATTTTAAAGACCTTTGCTTCCATATCAGTCTTGGTCAATCTTCCTCTAGGCATTTTGCTCCTTTGTCCAGTTGTTAATAAATTTAGATCTCTTTTCCCATGTATCTTTTTCACCATAGATATGTCCTTTTTTATGTGACGGATTAATACATCTAGGATCTTCTGCTATTCCACATACAAGATTGGATAGAGTTTCAGGATCACCTTTAATTCCAGTGTTCCAATAGTGTTGCCCATTTAACCATGTTGCTCCACACCTTAAGCACTCAATCCTCTCTATTTTTAATTCAGAGAGTTCTTTGTCTGCCATTGTAATAAAGTAAGGGGTAAAAGTATTTAACGTAATTTTTAAAAAGGTCAATATTGTTTGTCAAGATACAAAAACATTCTCATAAAATTATCAATCTCTAAATAAGTATACATACCCCTTCGGTAAAAATATGAAAAGGTTCTTACCTTTCATAATGTTATTGATGACGGCATCTTCAGCAAATGCAGGTGCTCTTACGCATAAATTATCTTCTAGTGTTCAGTTAACCGTTGATGCTGCTGCTACTAACGTCACAAGACTTGGCAGTACACTTTCAATTTCAGGTAATGGTGTGAATACCACTGACGGAACCACCGTTGATACAATCTCTACTGGTGCAATTACTAGTGGAGTATTATCTCCTGGTAATATTGCTGCCACTCAGCATACTGCAGGAAACACTTTTAGTTACTCCCAGTCATACACACAAGGTGATGCGATTCCAGCAGCAGCAGTGACTGTTGGTGATGTAGCAAACTTTGGCAACATTACATCCACAACTGCGGGTGTTGCTGGTTCTCTTGCTGGTACTCTTTCTACTACTGGTGCGATTACTTTAACGGCTGGTGGTGCTGGTACAAATGCTACTGGGCAGTTCGTAAGTGAACTCTCAATCATACACTAAATAAATGGAGGTCAAAGATCATGACTTCTGGAAAGACAATCATATATATTGTGATGTCTGCGGTGGGAGTAAGTCTTATTCCTGCCGCTGTGAGAGCCGTTCCTGTAGTTCCAAATTTCACTCAAGGCTCCATGACAAGCCACACGGAGACAACCTCCAAAGTGACTGAAACGATTAACTCTATAGATTATGCAACAGGATGGCAATATTCAGTATCTGGAACAAATGTAACCAACGGGGGACAATCTCTAAGTCCCAACCCAACTACAAACTCAGTGATAGTGAATCCATTAGGAGGAACAGAGGGGCAAGTAACAAGCGCCAACTCTGGTCTAAATTTAAATGGACAGAGTTTTACAATCGCAGAACCAGGAGCAGCATTCCAGTTCACTCAGACCTACATGGGACCGGGTGTAACGAATCAAACTGTGATTCAAAGAACCACAGAGGTTACTTCAATAAGCGACGCAACCTCAATTTTCACTCAGTAAATGGAACAAAGAAATCCATTGCTGGTATTATGTTGCTTTGCATCATATCTCCTGGTATTGCTCGTGCTGCGGATGTGGGTGGTGTGAGTGCGACTGCTAATCCAATCGCAAACTCATCTGGTTCAGTTACCAATCAAGCTATTCAGGTTTTACAAGGTCCCTACATCACCAACCAATATGGTGGGGGGATTGCTTGTCAAGGACCGACTGCTAACATCACACCATTCATTACTCATGCTCGTAATGAGAAGGATCCATTTGCGACACACTACATGGAACCTCAGTATGACAACAGAGATTTTAAAGGTCAGTTAGTAGAAACTCAAAAGAATGTAAAGAACTGGCCATGGTCTCCACATTATGATGATAGAACTTACACAAATGTAGATGGTGAAGAAGTTCGTGCCTATGAAGATGGTGCAGATATGCCTATCACTGTTATGGAAATGGCAGGTGATGGTGTTCCAGATAATCCAGGATCCAAACTATGGGATAAACCAGTAAGAACTGGTGACACTAGAAATTACAGCACCAGTCTTGGTTTATCTGCAACACTTTCTTTTCCACTTGATGGTGGACTACAAGAACGTTGTAAACAAGCAGCAGATACTCAGATCCAAATGCAACAACAATTGGTTGCTAATAAAAGATTAGACTTTGAGATTGCAAGACTTAAGAATTGTGGTGAATTAATGCAGAGAGGAATTTCTTTTCATCCCAGAAGTCCTTATTATAAAATATGTGCTGATGTGGTAGTACAAAATGTTAATACTGTCATGCAACATAGACACTCTATCCCTTCGGTTTCAGTGCCGAACGTAAAATCTTTATCGCCCGATTCCGATCCCGTTGTGCCGCCTTCCTCTCAGTCGCAGACAGTACCGGGGGCTTCTTACCCCTTAAGGCAGCAATCTTCTTCATTACCTTCTTCACAGTCGGTTTCACAACCTTTAACAAAAGATCAGCAAGAGGCTTTGCAAGCAGTGCAGAGGTCGTCGCTACTACAGCAATTGAGGCGGTAACAGTTATCATACCTGCTGATGGTATGTTCTGGATAATCTGATCAGGTATATTTAAATTTTCAAATACGGGGAGACATTCTTTACCTACTGTCTCATACCCAGTAATCTTTTTATTACCCTCTAGGATCTTTCCTACAGGGTTTTTTAATTCTTGTGCTCTACTAGGACACTCTACTTTTGCAGCATCAGTCTTGGGAGTTGTTGGTGTATCAGGAGTCTCTGGTGCTTCTGGAGTGTTTGGGACGACTGGTGGAGGTGGAGGAGACTCTGTTGTTATCTTTAATCTACGTGGATCATAATCTAATGGGTTATAACTAGGAGTTCCTGCATCACAGAATACTTGAACTCCATCTTTATCTTCTTCTTTGAGTGTTTGATTCTCACTACTATCTCTGTGAGACTCAACACATCCAGGTATATTAACAATAGGAATACCCACCTGTGAAGTCACGGGTGGGTAGATTGGTAATGCCTGTGGAGGATTACTCATCCAATCAGGCATTACATTAATATTTAAATCACGAATATCAGCAATATTAATACTGGCATTCGGAATAAAAATATTAGGTATTTCCATCAGCAATCATTAAATACACTGCCCACTGTAGAACCGAGAGTCGATCCTGCTTTTTGTCCTAATAGCAATGCCCAACCACCTACTAACCATCCAACATACGGAATACTCATTGCTGCAGGAACAGCAACACCAGCAGCGATAGCACTACCTGCCATTGCACCTTGTGACCGTGCTCCAGCGTCCGCCACTATACACTCTATGTCTTTTGCAGACTTTCCCTCGTTGTCTAATGTGGCACCTCCTAGATTTCTAGTGCCATCCATAGTGAACTGATCTCTACGATATTCATTACGTTTCTCACTACCACCACCAAACAATCCTCTCTTATCTTTATCTAAGTGAAGTGATCTTTCAGATTCTAGAACAGCAGGATCATTTGCTCTGTATTCAATCTCATAACCATCTTTGCCTGCTTTGATAGTATAGGATGAATAATCTCCACGGGGGATATTAATTGTAGGAACTTGAGGAAGTTTTGGTTCTTCTGGTCTATGAATAACATAACCCAACAAACCAACATGTGCCAAAACAAAAAGACCACCTAATGATAGTGCAATACCTTTAATAGGAGACTTACGTGATGCTTGCTCTTCTGGATTTGTCATGGCATTCTAATTGCAGGACCAGTTGTGGATGGTAGGGAAGGAATAGCACCACCAGTGGCACTAGGAAGTTCTGGCATAGCAGAATCCAACATTCCAGGTAGAGCACCAGAGATTGCTTCTCCAGCAGCTGCTGCTACTTGGGATTTGATGTTCTCAACAATAGAATCTTTATTGAGATACACTACAGTACCACCACCAACAATACCTGCAGTTCCTACAAATGATAGAACTGCTAAGACATTAACTACTTTTTGCATTTGTAATTTTGTATAGAGAGAAGTGTTGTATATGGGATCCATGCAGGATGCTCATCATCAAATTGAACTTGAACCTCAGTAATAACTTTTTCAAGTTGTTTATCATAAGACTGTCTTGTGTTCTTAACACAACTCATAGGACTAATCATCTGTCCTCCATAAAGCGTTTCATATCTCTATCTAGCTCTTTTTTAAGTTTACGTTTCATTAAGTTGATTCTAATCCTTAACGGAAAGAATCTAATTTGTAAGTAGATATAGAAGAAGAGATTCATAGTCCCTTCAAACCCAGCATATGCTACCATCAAAACAATAATAGTAATAGTAATATACAGACTTACCATTTTCCTCTTTTAACAGGCCAAGTTAGGTGCATCCCATAGCATAGTAAAATAACAAAACCAAATACAAACAAACCACTCATCATAATCCGTGCTCAATCAATGCTTCTTTAATGATTTCCATAAGTTCTTGTCTCTCTTGTTCAGTGAAGACCTTACGTTCTTTTGTGGGCATTGGAGGAATCAGCCTATTGGCAGCAGGTTTCATTCCTCCAGTAGGTAAACTCATACCTTGAGTATCTATCTTGTCCATAGTTTTATTCAATCAATGTGCCGTGTGCTCTTCTAATTTCTCTAAGTGCTTCGAGATTCATGTCTTTGGTTCCTCCGTCATATGCATGAGCATAACCCTCTTCAATCATTTGCTCGTTAAGGGACACACTGTCGTCCCCAATGTAAAGCCAACCCAGAAGACGCCCGTATTTGCCAGTGCCACCAACAAGTTCAGTCCTAACAGACAACTCATCATCACCAGCCAAAGTGCCTTCGAGTTTTTCTTTGAGCCAGTTGGTTGCGTCGATTCCAAGTGCTTTCTCCTCTAAGTTCTTCGTCCTTTTCTCTGGCGTATCGACACCCGCTACCCTTACACGTTCCTTTTTATATAAGTCAAATCCTAAATCTATTGTCACATCTATCGTGTCGCCATCAAGGACACGATTGATCTCCGTCACTCGGAAGTTGTAGCAACTCTTTCTGCTTGGTGGTGTCAGTCCTGCCATTTTCTATCTCAGTATAGGATACCTTCAATATGTATATAACATATCCCAGTGCCATACCAACAGCAATGATCACACACAAGATGACTGACCATACAGGATCACTTGGATAGTCAAGAGGGTGTAGTATGAGATTCATTTGTATACCTACAATTTTGGGTTGCTGTCTGCACTTGGTATCAGCTGATATGCCATCTTATCTCTCAGTGCATTAATACGAGTATCATCATACTGAGCAAAGTTGCCTTTCTTCTCTGCTTTCTTATAGTAGTGAAGAGCATTGAGGATGATTGTATAATCTTCCAAATCTAATGTAAAATTCATTTATGATTTCCAGTAAAGGGTGCCCAATGTTGCCACCCATATTTGTGAACAAGTTGCATACCAATCATAGGCACCACAACTAATGCAAGACTTAGTGTACCAATCCCAAAAGGATTATTGAGTGTGGCAGCAGCAAAGTGTGCTGCTTTAAGTGCTATGTGGGTCATGCTTGTTCTCCCCAGGTTTTCCAGAAGTCTAAAAAGTAAAAGTTGATTTCACCTATAGTTCCATGAGGAGCATATATCCCCTCAGTTTCAGCCCACTTCTTACAAAATCTAGAAATATTAGGTGAACTTATTACATAATGTACACCATACATTCTAGAGAATGCACTCATAGCAAAGTCATAACGCATTTTAGTATCATGATTCATTATATTGATTCACTAGATGAAAGAGCTTTAAAGAGAGGAGTGCAGATGGATACTGCAATATTTGAACCATCAACACTGCCACTAATGCTGTAGTTAATATACTGGATTCCCAGTTTTTCCAAATACAATTGCCTCTCCTTGAACTCCTCAGTAGTGTTGATAATGATGTCTCCTTCCTCACAATGTTGCAGAAGTTCAGTAAGATTTTCCTCTGCATCTGATGGGTCAGCAATCATATAAATTCCAGGACCACTAGAACTCACTGCTAGGACAAGACTTTCAATAGAAGTAACACATCCACTGATGTATCCTTTCTCATATTGCTCTTCAGCTTTATCATAGTCCTCTCTGTATCCCCAAACTTCATGGCCTGCTTTGATTAGGAGACGAGACATCCCTTCTCCTATTTGACCCAAACCAATCATTCCAAGTTTCATTTATCAATCCTATTGATTATTATTGTTAGCTGCTTCCCAATCATGTTGAAACAACTCTAGTCCTTTGTCTGTTAGGATGTGCTTATACATTCCCCAGAATACCTTAGGAGGTATAGTGCAAATGTCAGCACCTGCAGCAAAGCATCTACCAACTTGATTTACTTCACGCACTGAAGCAGCAAGAACTTTTGTACTTACCCTGTGAAGGGAATAGGTTTCAGCAATTGCTTGAATTAGTGCTATACCTCCAAAGGAATTATCATTAAGTCTACCAACAAATGGTGAGACATAAGTTGCTCCTGCTTTTGCAGCAAGGATTGCCTGAGTGACTGAGAAGATTAATGTAACATTAACCTTAATGCCCCTGTCTGAAAGATCCTTACATACCTTGAGACCTTCTACTGTACAAGGAACCTTGATAGTAACTGCTTCTCCCAGAGGGATATAATCTTCAGCCTGCTTAATCATCTCCTCAGCAGTGTCTGCTACTACTTCAGTAGATACACTAATAAGTGATGGACAAGACTGAATCAATTCAGCAGCAACCTCTTCAATAGTTCTACCTGCTGCTAAGATTAAAGTAGGATTTGTAGTTACTCCATCAATAAGACCTGTTTCATATGCTTTTTTGATGCCAGGAACATTCGCTGTGTCTAGAAATATTTTCATTAGTTTACATGAATAGTGCCAACCATGCCTGCTCCTTTGTGGGGACCACACCAGTAATTATAATCACCTTTCTCTGGAAAGGCAACCTCAAAGTCTTCACCTGGTAACATTGCCAGGGCATCATGACTCAACTCAGGGTGGTCTTCAACAACCACGTTATGAGGAGGGAGCATATTATTAATAAAGTGAACTGATTCCCCAGAAGTGATACTGATTTCTGCTGGTTCAAATACTAGGTTTCCGTTGTAACCCATCTGGATATCAGCAGCATATGCCATCTTCGGTAAGAAGAAAATCATTGCTGCTACAGTAGTAAGAATCAGCAATCCAATAAATTTCATTGCAGTTTAAACAACTACACTATCTATTAAACTACTACGTCGTTATACTTAGTGTTGTTATGAGTTCCTAACTTATTATTTTGGTTCTACTGCTGAGTTGACAGGTGGGCCATCAGTCTTAATTGATATGGGAGCCTGCTCTAATCTGATTGTCTGTGATGGAGCAGTTCTTGATGCCGCTTCAATGAGTCTCTCAACATCTGCCTTTGAGATGCCACCACCACTGCTTCCACCATTTTCTCCTGCTTTCTTTGCTGCCTGAACACCGAAGGTAGCTAAAACTCCGGTGAAGACACTGGCGATAAAAGTCGGATCTAGTTTTTGTTCTGGGATTCCAAGTGCAGGGGGGAGTTGTATATAAGCGAGTGTGAGTATTCCACCACTCCATACAAGAATGCCAAGCCTAACAAAGGTAGACAGAATCTCAATTTGTTCTTCCTTGTCATTAGTAGCTTCTTTTAATCTACCTAGGATTCCTTTCTTCTTTGTCTGCTCTTCTGGTTTGGTTTCCATAGAACACCTAGGTATATTTAAGAATATTTATAAAAAAGAGGGTGCTTAGACCCCCTCATAAACTGGTTGCATAATACCTTTGTCTGGTCCGTTATCATCATCCTCATTGTCTGATGTTATACACCAGGCTATTACAAATCCTACCAACAGAACCAGATATGGATAGGTCAAAAAATACCTGGAATTAATTGTCCTGTTGTTGCATATGCACCCATTGCTGCAATGACACCAAGCATTGCTAGGCGACCATTAAGCTTTTCTGCTACTTCATTCATTTGATTTCTCCTGTGTTTTGTTGTAAATAATAATTCTACCATTTTCATGAGTGAATACTAATTCATCATGATGCTCCCAACAGAGTTCTTCATATAGGGCATTCAGTTTTTCTATGTCTTCATAGAGTTGATTAGGATTGGTCATATTATCTGTGACTATTTCCCTATCTATTCTACTAGAGTAAAGGCAAATTCAGTCATTAGAATCCGAATGCACCAAAGAAAAATACACTGCCACTAGTGGCATAAGAGATGACAGCAGCAACAAATCCAATCATTGCAGTGCGTCCATTCAATTTCTCTGCCCTTTCTGCATAGGTCTCATATCCATAACGTTCAGCGTCAGTCTGAGAGATATACATTTGTGGTTCTTTGGCAAACAGATTTTGTTGTCCTTGATCATTGGTTGTGACTGTCATGTTACACTCTGTTATAAATCTTTACACATTATATAGTAAAAATAAAATTCTGTCAAGTCAGTAATCCATGTCACCGCCATAGCTGATACAGATCTTTTTGTTTTCTGGTGATGACCTACACCACTGTCTCACATAAGCATCTGCATCCTTTTCCATTGTAAAGTGAGCATGGTTATGCAGTGCCCCTACGAACACTATCGTTCCAAACAACAAGAGAGATGTCATCACTCCTGGATTCGTTATGAAATTTAGAAAATATTTTTTCATAAAAAAGGGGATGTCGTCGCACCCCCAGTATAACATCTAGATGTTTATGTGTCTATATTGAATATCAGAAGTTGTACTTCAGACCCAACTTACCACCAAGACCGAAGTCATCATCGTCGTCAGCAGTCAGGAAGGACATCTCACCATATACTCCAAGAGCATCGGTGACAGGGACGCCAACTCCTGCTTTACCAGAGAACTGGGTGTCAGTGTCTTCGCCGTCAACAGCAACGATTGCAGGGCCTGCTTGGACGTAGTATCCAGCAGAACCTACTTCGCCTTCGAATCCAACGTGAAGATCTGTGGTTGCAGCGGTGTAGTCATCGCCAACCCAACCAGCATTGGTTTCGATATTGACATAGGGTCCAGCGAAAGCAGCGCCTGCGGACACAGAAAGAGCAGCAGTTGCTGCGAATACGGATTTGAACATTTTTTGTTTACCTTTTTTTCTCGTAGAGTTTAACCTACGGATGTTAAGAGACTCGACTTGTCTCTTAGTTTATCATATAAAACCTTGCTCAAGTTCGCGGAGATTGGTTTTATTACTTTGTGTTAAGATTGTCTTCAACACAAGCATATTTATAATATAGCAGACCTTATAGGATCTGTCAAGTCCCCTCAGCATATGTTGGAGGACTCTCCTGTTTTGGTGATGGTTCCACTACCCTACCAAGATATGGGTCAAAGTCCATCAGTTGCTCAACAGTCATCTGACAGCCTTGTTGCTGCCAGTAGTTGAACTGAGAGTCATAGTTGCCCTTATGGAAGACATCAATATGCTCAGGGTGAATACTAGAACCCAACTCAATACGATAAAGCAGAAGAGGAATAGAATAAGCATTGCCTGAGTTATAAAGGAGATCATCAGCAACAGGGCGTGGCTTGACTCCATTATCAAGTTTGTACTTATCACCCCTACAATGAAGATCAATCATCTTCTTAGCATGATGCCTTGTAATAAGGTAACAAGCAGTAGAAAACTCATTCACAAATCTTTTATGAATCCTTACATGAAGATCACCAGTACATATGATAGCAATCTGAACTACATCCCAATCATATGGAATTTTGCAGAACCAGTCCTTCCAAGTAAAGTTCCAGAAGCGAACTAAGTCTAGATTGCAATCATCTTCCATTATGATTGCATATGGAGATTCACTATTGTAATAGAAATCCTTAATTGCTTTGAGGTGAGAGGTAGTACAACCAATCTCACCAGAACTCATAAGGTCTGGATACCTACCTTTAAGTATATCTCCAAGGTCATCTTCTCTGCCATCATAAGCAGAGATTCTCTTGTAGTTTTCAATCTCCCAATACTTAAACTGATCCTTCATGTACTCCCATCTCTCAGGTTGTCCATCAAGATTGATACAATAGATAGGACCAATTCCTTTCAACTTGTATATTGATTTGTTTTTATCTCTATCCATGAATCACTTTTTCAATGTTTGGCAGGAAGTATTCACTTAGCATTCTAGACCATTCAAACTGTTTTGCATAGTCCAGAATCTCATCTCTATTGTTTACTGAGTATTCTCTGTTCTCAATAATCCTTTGTTCCACATATTCTAGATTATCAATCTTATTTTCTGGAATAACTGTGATGAACTTCTTGGTGGTATCTAGGTTGGCAGTAGCCCATTCACTAATAACCACTCCTAGACCAGCAGCAAATGCTTCAGGACAGACTAGAGGGTGGGCTTCACCATCAGATAGGAGGACAAGGTTACCATAGGAACTTAGCATCCTGTGTAGTTTATCCTTATCCCACTCTCCCAAGTAGTTCTTTGCCTTATCAAATCTATTATCAGCAATGTTACCAGCATACCAGAGAGAATCAATACTTTGAAACAAATGTTGTCTCTTTCTAGAATCTACTTTAGCAAGGTAGATGGATCTATCCCTGTTATTTGGTTCATGTGTTACCTTAAACTTACTTAAATTTACACCATTGGGATTTAGAAACAATCTATCCCTAGGAATACCAGCAAGATTGTGGTAGACATCATTAATTCCCTCAGATAATCCAAAGACATTAGGTTTGATTCTAGTAAACTCATCAAATACTCTCTGTTTATATCCACCCATCATTTGAGGACGTTCAATATAAGCAAAGTGAGTGGTTACAGCACAGGGATACTGAATGTATGGATATAATGGAACCCAATCATCATAATTGATATGAACAAAGTCAGGACGAAACTCATTGATCATCTGAATGATCTGTCTAGGGTCTCCCACATTGATAATCTGAGCACTATGACCTAACTGTCCTAGTGCAACCTTCATGTCCCATATTAGGGATTCAACAGCACCCCATCCCTTAGGTGGGATGGCAGTGTTAGGTCCAATAATACTGATATTCATTTGATAATGCTTTCTACATTTTTCACATACTTGTCAATCAAAGTAGTCAATGAGAATGTTTTCATCCCATACTCTCTAATATCTTCTCTGTTGGTGCATGAATATTCTCTATTCTCTTTGATCTTTTGATTGATATAATCAAAGTCATTCAGATACTCATCAGGGATCACAGTAATGAACTCTTTGTCTACATCAAGTTCAGCAGCGCTATGACGTGAAATCACTACACCAAGTCCAACTACCAATGCTTCTTTGATAGCAAGAGATGTTCCATTCTCACCATCAGAGAGTAGAACCATATTAGCATACTTGGTCAGATCTCCACATAGTTGATCTCTTCCCCACTCACCTTTGTAACTATCTCTATTCTTATCAAACAGGGTTCCAGGTTCAAACTTTCCTACAAAGTCAACACCAATCAAATCTTGATATGTGTCTTGTTTCTTTCTAGCAGAGATCTTACCCAAATAGATTGACCTATCAGTGTAAGTAGACTCTTTATCATATGTGAACTCAGGATCATTGGTTCCTTCCATCAACCAGAAGAGTCTATCCTCTTCCCATTCATGCTTTTTATACCACTCAACATCCTTAGGTGATACAGCAAAGTTATAATATTTTTCCCTATTCTGAATCATCCAGTCAGCAACTCTCCAATATCCATCCTTTTTATGCCAATCTGGTTGGTCAATGTATGGATAGTGACTGCTGAATAGGATAGGACATTTGACCTTCCCATAAAGAAAGTCCACCACAGGATAGAACATATCATAGTGAATATGAATCACATCATAGTCCCCTGCAAGACACTCCTTAGCAATCTCATTCATATCAGGAGTGTTGATAATATCACCTTCGTGACCCATCTCTCCTAGTACACATGCTCTGTCCCACATCTGTCTTTCCAGAGCACCCCAACCATCAGGTGGAATAGGCATTATGCCTGGTCCAACTAAACAGATCTTCATTTCAAATTTCTCCAATAATCAAGAGTATCATTAATAGTTTCTTCTAGTGAGATCTTAGGTTCCCATCCTAGAAGTTCTTTTGCCTTATTTATATTTCCCCAGATAATTGGTTCATCAGTAGGTCTGAATAGACTTTCATCCTGATGGATATCTCTATCTCCTACAATCTTACGAATGATTTCAGAGACAGCATATGTATTTGTTGCACCTAGATTTATAGTAGTATTCTTAATTCCTTCACATAAAATTAATCCCTCAACAAGATCTCTAACATCTACAATAGACCTAATTGCATTAAGGTTACCAACAGGAATAGATTCCTCACTAGTCACAACTCTTTTGCAGACATCAGAAATAAGATCAGCAGTCTTCCTAGGACCAGTACAGTTGAAAATGCGAACATTCACATAGTCAATACACCCCATCTCATAGTAATTCCTAACTAAATGTTCCTGAGCCAACTTACTTGTTCCGTATGGAGACAAGGGTTTAGTAGCAGACTCTTCATCAGGTGGGACAGACCAATCAATATCACCATACACTGCAGATGAAGATGCATTAATAATAAGAGGTCTATGTTTTAAGACTCTACATGCTTCTAATAGATGTTGAGTTCCAATGATATTTGTTTTGAGTGTATGTTTTACAAACTTGAATGAAACATCTGGTCTGCTCTGCGCAGCAAGATGAAAAATGACATCAGGTTTGAATAATTCAATAGACCTGAGTGTGCTTGAAAAAGAAGTAAGATCTAGTTGGACTTGATCATCCAACTCTTCCATATACTTATCTCTATCATCAATAGTTGGTTGGTGATATGTTGCTAGTACATCACATCCTTTCTGTTTCAAACACTCATGCAAATGAGTGCCCATCATTCCAGCAGCACCTGTAATTAGGTATTGAACCATGACTTAAATTTCTCCAATCTTTCTGGGGTTCCTATGTCGAACTTTTTAGAATGTATGACCTCATAGGAAAGGTCTATATTGGGTAGTATATCATACTCTATGCTGATAGGGAAACCAAAAGGTAGATTTAAATCTTTCTTATAGAACTTGTAGATACCAACATTGACTAATTTATTTTTTCCCACTGCTTCTTGATTCTTTTCTACAAACTTTTTAACTTTACCATCCTTTCCCTCAACATATCCCTCATCACCCATAATTGTTTCTTCACTTACAAAAATGGTAGTTGAATTAACATCCACATTGATGTCATCAGCAAAGAATGTATCACCATTCATGACGTAAAAGGATTCTGGTAGATCAACTTTCTTTAGCCAACCACCAGTTCCTGTGAGATATCCCTCATTGAAGACTTTGCAATTGAATCCTTTATACCATTCAGCATTTAGTTCTGAGCATACCAAAGTAATATCAAAACCTGATAGATTTTCTATGACTCTTTGTAAGAATCTCTTTCCATGGATATCTACAAGAGGTTTGGGAGTATCTCCTGTGATTGTTTTGAGTCTAGTTCCTCTCCCTCCAACAAGAATATAAAGTTTAATCCCCTTTGATAACTCTGTAACTATCATCTTCAAAATGTTGTGTAGAAAATTCAAACAATTCAGTATCCTCAATTGCTTTCATCTGGTGTCTCATACCAACAGGAACATGAAATTTCTCACCTTCATATAGAATTATGGTTCCTGCTGTATCGATATCATCTGTATATCCATAAGTAATAAAAATTTTACCACTCTGGACATAGAAAACTTCATCTTTGATCTTATGATAGTGATAAGAACACTTCAATCCTTTCTGAAAGAATAACAGTTTGCCACAGTATTCTTTTTTATTGACTATCCATTTCTCATATCCCCATCCCTTTTGATGGATTTCTATTGCCTCCATACATCTACTCCATGTTTTACAAACTTAAATGGAACAATCCTACCTTTCTCTCTTTTCTTTAATGCTGATATCAATTTGTGTCTATTCTCAAATTCAGTAAAGAGGACCATATGCCCTCCACCACCAGCACCAGAAATCTTGGCAGCAGTTGCTCCATTAAGCATAGCATATTCATAAGTATCTATTAGAGCAGGAGAACCCACTTTACTGCTAGTCTGCAATTTCAATTTCCAATACTCATTCATGAGTTCTGACAACTTCTCTACATCACCAACTAGAAGACTTCTCTTGAACTCTATACACGCTTCTTTAATTTTGTGAGTAACCTCAATAGTTTTTTCATTTTTATCTAGATTATCAGAAGTTGCTTCAATGATCCTAGCATCAGTTCTAGGTGATCCCACATAATATAGAACAGTATTCATTTCCAACATGTTCTGTGTCTTGTGATTCAATCTTAGAGGATTCACAATAGTTCTGCCATCCTGTAAGAACTCAATATAGTTGAACCCACCAAATGCTGCTGAGTATTGGTCTTGCTTACCACCAGGCAAGTCACATATCTCTCTTTCAATCTTCAATGCAGTAGATGCTATTTGATATTCATCATAAGGAATACCATAGTACTCACTGATAGCACTCACTAGTGCTACTACAAGGGCACTAGAACTACCAAGACCACTGCCAGGAGGTGCCTCAACATAGGTTGTAATCTTTATAGGTTCTCTGTCTATATTGGAGGTTAGATACTGATATGCATTGATAAGAAGACTCAACTTAGAGTCAGTATACTCTCCTCTCATAAAACTATCTGAGTATACATCATAGTTTTCACACACTCCTAGGTCAATACTATTGAACACCCAATGTTTGTCCCTACAATCACAGATGTATGGTTCTATCTTACAATAAGCATACTGATCTATGGTTCCACTCAGTACCACTCCTCCATAGTTATTCCAATATGGACTTAGGTCTGTGCCCCCACCAGCAAGACCAAGACGAAGAGGTGCTTTTGCAAATACAGTCATACTACTCCTTGATATAACAGACTTTTTCTAGCTCTTTAACCACATTTGGTTCTAGACCTCTTGTAATATCACTGGTATAGAACTCCTTGATATCATTATGAAACAAGAATACCTTCTCAAACTCAACATCATCAGGGTTCTTACCATAGAAGTTCCCATTCTCAAATTTGAGAGGCATCTGGTTATGATTAGAACTATGATTCATAGATCCATTAGCAAACTTATAGTTACCTTCCTTATACAAGGATAGAGCCAACAATAGTTCATCAGTTATACCCTCAGGACACTGACTACCTACAAAGATAGCATCAAACATCTCAGAAAATGTCTTGAAGATGTCATCATGAACTCCCTTCTTAAACAAAAACACACCTGATGCAATGTATCTCTGATATGCATTGCTCTCATTAAGATAATCTTTGATAGATGGAGTGTATACTCTTACCTTATTAAAGTAATCTTTAACATCATTCAACCACCAGTGTGCGCAGATAAGAAACTTGTCCTCAGAATATTCAATGAGTTCATCTATCCTATCATTTACAATCACTGTGTCAGTATCCATGTAGATACAGTAATCAGTTTCTAGATATTCATAGAGATGATATCTCATCTGCCAGATGTGTGGTTTAAACCAATCATTACCTCTTCCTTCTTGAACAGGATAGTGAATGATTCTCACATTCTCTTGTCCATCAGAGTCACTAAGTCTACCATCAGCATCTAAAATAAGAATCTCATGATCCTGCTCAATCCTTTCCAGAGATCGCAGTGACCTCAATAGATTCTCATAGTGCTTATCAGTTCCACCAACAATATAACCAAATGTTATTTTAGACATTATTCAGGTTTGATATAAGACCAACTCTTGTAAGAAGCCTCAGAAGTCATCCAGATATCCTGAACAACATCTGCAAAGTATTCTTCCAAGGCACCCTCAACATCAAAGAAGTCATAGGCTTCATTGGTGGGTTCACAAAAGCAATCATGTCCTGAGATAATACCACCCTTTTTGAGTTTAGGGTACCATGCAGTAATATCACTCAACACTGCTTCCTTAGTATGGTCTGCATCAATATAGATCCAGTCAAAGTATTCATCTTCAAACTCTGCTGCTCTCTCCACAGAAGCGCCCTGACATAGAGTCACCTTAGGATTATTGCCATACCTTTCAATCACACGTTTGTGTCCACGCTCTACCTGACCATCACGATTACGGAAGTAATCATCATTTCCATCTGTTGACCAGAGATCAACACAATAGAACTCAGAAGTTACTGATTCAAGTTGAGGGTAGTAGATATCAAGATAACCACCATACTCTACACCAATCTCAACAACTTTAAGATCAGTCCTACCATCAGCAAGACTATCCTTGATTACTGTGGGCAGATGCTCACGTTGGAATTCAAAGTGTTTGTAGCGAGGATCAATCTTAAATCCAAATGGGTTGTTCATTTCTTTCTCCTAGATCAGTTTCAGTAAACCTTGTGCGCGATTGACAAATGTATGTTCTTTACGAATCACATTCATCTGATGTTGAATCCTATCAATATCATCCTTGTGTTCCAAACCAAGTTGGAATAGTTCTGGGATGCTCTCAGAATATAGAACAGAATCATCAATAAATTCTTGACTAATCTTTGAGTTTGTCATACCAAGTTGACCAAAACTAATTGCCTTCATCAACCTGCATCCAATGTATCCCCATTTCTTATGAGTCCTGTTCCTAAAATCAGGACACATAAAGGATTGTTGTGTGAGTTTTACATTATCCTCCTCACTTAGAGGATTTTGCCATGGGTCATTGACAGCAGTCTTCACACCTATTTTAGCACAACATTCTGCAAATTGCTGAATGTATTCTGCATTAGCAAACCTACCACTACTAGAAATACTTCCTAGGAAGTTGTAAGTATCAGACCTTTCAATCTTTGCCCATTCAAGATCAATCTCATCTGGTAAGAGATTGGTAGCCCAAGCCATATAGATGATCTCATAATCTCCTGAGTCTTTCTCATGGAGCACACCCTTATCTAGTACATCACACTTAGACCTATCCAAAACAAAACTATAATTGTCTGAATCCATCTTGTCCATCAGGTATCTGACGTCAATAAGTTTTTTGACTTTACCAATATACCTTTCTGGATTCACACATACATGTACAAAGTATGTGCTGGTCTTCCTCAGAGGCATCTTTGAGTCTGCAAATCCTTCTGTGAAGAACAAACAATCCTCATAGTCAAAGTCCTCTGGATACTCACCATCATGAAACCAGTGTGTTTCATATCCTAGACTCTCAAATGCTTTGTATACAGCAGCATGAGTATATGAATGGGTATGAGTATGTAAAGGATACCCCCAAATAATAACTTTCATAATAACTCCTATATCAGATCAACCTGCAGGTCTTCTGTTTTTCCTTTGATAATCTTCTTTTGCTCATTGATATCTATACCACTTCTCTTCATCATATAAACACCCAGGTCTAAAATTTCACCAGTGATATTCTCCTCAGAGACAGATTGTTGCATGAGTTCATGCATGTGTCTCAATCCACTCTTATAGAATGGAATAATCTTTTCATAAGTTTTATTAATCTGTCTCATATATTTGGGTGGACCAAACCAGAACCAGTCTTGATAATGTCTATCTCCACCACATTGGAGAGAACCATCCATCATATAAACTTTATCTGGAGTATATCCAGAGAACTTGATTGGTTCATCAAATGTTAGATCAGTTCTTGCTCTCACAATTAAGTCATAGTCATCCAGGTTTGGATGAGACATAGACCAGAAGATAGAATACCACTGACTTCTCTGTCTAGTCACAATACTACGAATTACATCTGGATCCATAGAAGGATCAAATATACTCTTAGTAGGAAACTGCTCATAACCAAAGTTAAACCAATCATTGATCATTCCATCTGGTTGATTCTGATTACCAGAGTAGAAGATGGTGTCTTTTGGGAACCCTTCATACTCGATCTTGGTTCCAACAACTGAGTCTGTTCTGATCTTCAACACATAGTCATACTTAAAATCATTCTCATGCTCATACTCTTTCTTCAAAGTACAAACTTTCATTAGAGAATAGTAGTAAGAAATGATGTTGTTAACATCTCTTACTGCAAAGTCTGGTTCCTCTGGGTTATCAATAGCACCCCACTTATATCTTTTAAGTGATGCAAGATAGTCATCAGATAGATCTGAGTCTAGAAACTTCCTACTCTTTTCTACTAGAATACCCTTTGGTTTGTATATCTCTTTAAACTTTTCAATGGCATCAGGTGCAATGCGTTGATCCTTCCACTTACCTGCCCCACCATACTTATATGGACTGGTTTGAAGATCATCATCAAACCAGAGATGTGCAAAAACATCTACATCATGTTCACCAATAACGTTTTCAAGAATACTGGGAGAAACTTGTTCAATAAATCTAGGTTGCCCAGAAAAACATAATGCTATCCTCATAGATACTCACTCAAATTATCATGATTTCTGGGGATATTTATAGCATCACATGATGGGTATGTATTGCTTTTTGCAAAGTCATTGATTACAGTTCTCTTACAGTGTGGAAGTCCCATCACCAATTGATCATAAGGCATGTTATGTTTCTCCATCTCCTTCACAGTTGTCTCACGTAGAAACTCTGGACGACTTGTAGTCAGGATGATATAAACCTTTCCTTGTTCATACTCTTCTCTCAGATACTGGATGTTGAATTTGAGTGGATCACCTGAACCCACATATGGTGGGAACTGAATAGATGAGTTAGTGACTAATGTCCCATCAATATCAACAAACAGAGTATTATATTGTGACTTATACTTATTCCAGACTTCTAATGTTCCCCAATCCTTATACTTATCAACTCTTGAACCAGAGAACTTAGAACCAGACAGCATCATATCATAGATGACGTTACTGATATAACACTCACCTTCCATAACTTCAAGTTTTTCATATGACTTACAGAACTCTTGTGCATCTGCAAACCCATATCCACCACAAGAGAATGTAGAACTGATAACATCCTTCTCTACAATGTTGGTAATGATACCATTCACATCTAGTTCAATGTAACTCTTATTTCTAGCATTAATATCATCTTCTGCATTCAGATCATAGTATGCAACCTGATTTCCTTCTCGGATGTTACACTCATAGTAATTATCTGAATCCTTCACAAATACGAACCCCTCTACTTCATCACCTGAGAGGACTTGATAGACAGTATCTGACTGTGAAGATGTAGGTTTTGTAAGATAAGCAAACTTTGACTTCTCTAAGACTCCTAGTTCCTTGAGTTCCCTAGCCATACCCTTAGTGAACTGATACTGATCTTCATGTTCTTGAAGAACAACAAAGTAAATCACATCAAAAAAGTCCAGATTAAGACCAGAGATAGACTCAACCACCATAAATCTATTCTTCTTTGGGTGAGTCAGCATCCACTTGGGTCTCATGTTTGGGAAGCGTGATGACTTCCCAGCCATGGGAACTAATAAAGTCTTCATACAGATCTGTCTTTTCTACTAGTGTATTCAGTATAGAACTCTGCCTATCATTAGTCAAGTAAGGTTCTATTCGTAAAAGGTTCATAGCATCCAACACTTTGAATGCTCTTGTGTTCAGATAATCAGAGTATCTTGTCTCTATTTTCTCCCAGATATAAGAGTATATCTGATACAATCTAAGGTTATATATGTCCTGGACTTTAAGGTTCCAACAGTAATACAAATCCTGCTTCAATTTTGCAAAGTCTACCAGGTAACTATCAATGAATGAGTCTAGGAAATCAATAAAGTATAACCTGTTTGTGTGAAATATTATATTAGCAAAGGTCAGGTCACCATGACAAAAACTATATGGAACTTGTATATCTACCACCTGTTCCTTGATGTATGATAACAAATCACTCTGCTTCATACTGTTGATCTTGTTCTCAAAGATAGTCTTAGATACCTCAGTATGATATACCCTTGAATTCTTAATCAAGAAATCAAAATATCCACATAGCGAGTCAACTACAAAGTCAACTTGCTTGGTATTGGCATGAGAAAAGTATTCATCAAAGGAGAATCCTGAGACATACTCCATATCAAAAGAGTATATCTCATCCTTATGAATGCCATGCACCCTAGGTGCTTCAATGTTTTGTAAAATAAAATGAGAAAAAAGAGACTGCTTCTTGATTTGAGAAAGCAATCTCTGGTTGTATCTTTCACAGGAAGAATACTTTCTTAATACATTATCAGTGAGTAGTTTAATCTGGCAACCAGACAAACCACTCTTCAAGTTTGTCATACCTGATACTTAGAGTTATCTTTTGCTAAGTGAACAATAACAGAATCAAACTCACAGTGGTCACTAAAACATTCTGGATAAGCATACTGCGGTCCAAGAGTATGAACATCTTCCTTATTCTCAATGAAGAACTTATTCATCTGACTCTCATCATGCCACACAGCAATCACATCTCTATCCAGGTCATCCATAGTTCTCCTGTCTAGTTCTTTAATCATATCAATCACATATGGCACTCTACCGCCCCATAAACACCCCTGCCAATAGGTAGAGACGTCATCATCCTCAGTGACAGATGCAAGGGATTGAGGGTTAGTCTCAAAGGCACCAGGGAACTCAGTATGTGGATGCATACCCATTGCATGACAGGGATGATGCACACCAATATACTTCTTATCAGTGAATAGATCCTCCTCTGTTACCTCCGCAACTACTCTCATATCAGCATCAAGGAAAAGAACATAATCAAACTGCTCTAATGGTGTGCTTGCCTTGAGAATAGTATCCCATCTCTTCAATGTGATATATGGCCAAGGGAGATGCTCCTGACTGAATGCATTTACATTCTCAGGCATTCCCTCAATCTCTCCATCAGTGAAGACAAAGTATTGCTTCTCTGTCTTAGGAGCAAGATACTTCTCACATGCATTATACCAAGAGGGTAAGAAGTTTAGATACTTATTAGTACCAATAAAGACTACTGCTAGTTTCATACAATCTCAACTATGGTTTGAATAGGTAAGTGATCAGTACTGTTCATTAGGATTTTGTATCCATAATTATACTCATCAAGAAATTCAGCAAATGCTTTAGCTTCATTCTCTTTCATGTTCTTCTTAATGAGAAACTCATCAAAGTAAATGTATGTTCCAGGTTTGATATATGGACCAAGATGTTTGAATATAGTTTTAGTAGAGGAGTATAGATCACAATCAATATTAATGAAGGAGATCTTATCAATAACATACTCTTTTACAAATTTAGGAAGGGTCTCATCAAACCAACCAATCACGAGTTCAACATTATCTTCTACTCTTGGTGGTTCAGGAACACTGAAATGTCCTTTCCCAATATCATCAGTCCAATCCTCTGGAAGACCATCAAAGGAATCAAACCCATAGATTAGATTACAACACTTACTTAGTTTGTTGATAGTTTTTCCAGAGTATACACCAAACTCCAACCAATATCCATCTCTAGGGATATTAAATGATGGAATATGATCACTCAAAATGATATGATCATTAGATATAGTACCACTGAATGAAGTAAAGTCTTCAATAATTTTTTGATATGTATCAGACATCTTTTATAAAAGTCAAACTGCAAACATTCAGATGAGGAAATCCAGGGACTTTGAATAAATCCTTGGTTCTATTTGACCACTTACCAACCAATTTAAAACCTTGTTCCTTTGCTGCTTTGATAAAAGTTTGAGGACTTACAAACTCACCATCCTCAGAGTCAGTTTGGCAATCAGAAGAAATAATGAAGTGTCCACCTGGTTTCAACTTTTTGTAAGTTTCTCTGAATACATTAGTGAGAACAGATTTGCCATCAGGGCATATCCCAGTGCTACCACAGAAGTGAGTAGTGGAACATAGGTCAGTGAATACATCAATGCTGTTATCTTCTACAGCAGGGAACCAATCCCAGATGTTAGATTCAACCATATTCACTTCACTGCCAACACAGTCATGGTCAATACGACCACCTGTCTTGATAGTATCCACACCTGTTACATCATTGCCCCAGGAACTGATAATGTGAGGAACACACCCTCTAGCGCACCCTAAGTCTACCACAGTCTTACCATTATCAGGATAGAGTTCTTTGAACCTATCCAATACACCCACCCATTTTACAAGAGCATCATCCTTTCTCCAAAGATCTTGATGGGGGAAATCATTTTCCCAATTGTTCTTATCTCTTGCTTCTCTAGAAGCAAATAGATCTTCTTTGTTATAGATGTGATTCTTCATTGTCTTACAAAATAATCAGGAAGTGTATTATAGTAATCTGCTGCTTTCTGAAGAATAGATTCAAACTGATCACGCTTATCAGGGGGAACAAGATCAATCTTTGAGTTTCTTGGCTTCTTCACATAGCTATTTGGGACTGATTTGCCTCTCAGGAAGTCAACAAAGATCTCCTTACCATAGTCCCATTGTACATCAGATTTAATGCAAAGTATTGGATACCTAGTCTTTATTGTTGTCCAGTTATATATGTGCTCATAAGTCATGAACCAATCTAGACCACCATCCACATACTCCTTAAGATCATAGTTCTTTTTATACTGTGGATGGACTTTGTAAATCTCTTTAGACTCAGGATGTAACTCTACATTATCAGTCCTAGTAGGATGAAGAGGAAGACCTTTGTTTTCAATATGGGTAACACTCATATCACGTCTGAATAATGATATAACAGACTGGATTGGATCACCCATCACAAAGATTGCTCTATCAATCTCACTATATTGTGGAGGATATAATGTATGTTTACATCTACCAAAGTTAATACCTTGATGAAAATGATCTGAGTTACTTTCAATGCCAAGATCATTTACAATCTTGAATAGTTGACTAGAGGCACAACCTCCAATGCTATTCAGAATAGTTACTTCACTCATCTATCACTTCCCATCCTTCAGGATATAAATCTTTGATATCTAGGTGTGCGTTATTAGGACCAAACCATACTGATGGTGCTACTACTTTACCTTTGTTTGCTAACCATGCACCCCACCAAGAGAAGGTTGAGTTAGCAATGATGAAGTCTGAACATAAAGACATCAGACACAGATCAACATAACTTGAGTTGCCCTCTGATACTAAGAACCTATCATCTGAAAAGAGATCCTGTTCTTTACACCACACTGGATCATCAGAGAAGATGATTGCATTTCTATCATCATCAAACATAGAGAGTGCTTTCTCATAGTAACTGATGCTTAGGTTATGATGATTGCCTGAGTTTTTCAGGAAGTCACCTCTCCTGATATGAATTGCAATAGGTTTATCTACATTAGAGATCATCTCCTCACAAGGTTTCTGATACTCATCAATGAACTCAAAGTCTTGACGAATCTCCTCTTCAATATTCTTGAAATACTTCTCTGTCTGATAGAAACCAAACAGGTTCACCCAGTCTGGACATTCATTGAAGATTGATTCATCAAAATGAAATCCACTCTCCTCAACAGTAGGTCTGCTTTGATCAATGGTTTGAATATTGAGAGCACTACAGTTGTACATCTTAAAGACATTGAAGAGTTCAATCTTTAGGTTATTACCTAGAACATCAACCAAAACTTCATTATGATTAGGGATGCAGTAGTTACATCCTCTATTTGCTGCAATACCTTTTACAGCAGCATACTGAAACATCTGGTTGCCCAGTTGTCCTAGTTTGCCCAGATAGTTAAACCCAATCATACTTCTTCAAGTTGTGCATTGATCCAATGATAGGTATAACGAATACCTTCTTCAAGAGTCACCTCAAAATCCCATCCAAGTTTCTCTCTAATCAAATCATTGTTAGAGTTCCTACCACGAACACCAAGAGGAGCATCCATTTTATGGTTTCTCTTGATAGGTTTGCCTGCTACCTTAGAAGTAATATCAGTCAACTGATTGATTGTTACCATCTCTTCAGAACCAATGTTCACTGGTCCCATGAAATCAGAATCCATCAACCTTCTAGTTGCTTCAATACAATCATCAATGTATAGGAAGGAACGTGTCTGCTCACCATCACCCCATACCTCAATGTGTCCACCAACATCAGGAAGTTTTGCTACTTTACGACAGATTGCTGCTGGGGCCTTCTCTCTTCCACCATCCCAGGTTCCTTCTGGTCCAAAAATATTGTGGTACCTAGCAATCCTAACAGGTATATTATGATTACGGCTATAGGATAGGTAAAGTCTTTCAGAGAAAAGTTTTTCCCATCCGTATTCTGAGTCTGGTGCTGCTGGATATGCTGATTCTTCACGACAATCAGGGTTGTTAGGGTTTACTTGATTATATTCTGGATACATACATGCTGATCCAGAGTAGAATATCTTGGTGGGTTGATTCAAAGAAGGACGATTGCATGTTGTCCACTCCTTATCCTCACCATCAAAGGTTTCATTGAGTAGGCGAACTTCTTCAAGAACATTTAGATTGATAGACACAGAGTTGTGCATGATGTCTGCATCATGTTCTCCAGTGAATACAAAACCTGCTCCACCCATATCAGCAGCAAACTGATAGATCTCATCAAAAGGACGAATACAACGATAAGGAACTGAGTTATAGAAGTTACCTTGCTCTCCTTTGTATTCAATAACTTTACGAACAAAATCTCTGTCTCTCAGGTCTCCCTGAACAAACTCATTTGCTTTATGCTCACTAAACTCTGGGTACTTGAGGTCTACCCCACGCACCCAGTATCCTTCCTCACTCAGTCTCTTGACCATGTGACTGCCAATGAATCCACCAGCACCCAAGACAAGTGCTGTCTTCTTATATTCAGACATGTAAAATAACGTTTATAATTTATTATAAAGGATTAAATATCAGACGTCAATTCTTCTGATACCATCTTCTCCTTTAGGGAAACTATCAGTAATTTGTGTCACCTTGTTCAACCCTTCAATCAGAGCATCAAGTCTTGCATCACTACCACTTGATGCTGCAGCCTTAGGAGCAGGAGCATTACACTTTGCTGTTAGTTTTGCTACTGCTGCTTCAAGAGCATCCAGTCTCTCATCAACCTTTGCTGCAGTAGCACCAGTTGGTTTTGTATGTGCTTCTGCTTCTAGTGCTTTTAGTCTTCCTTCTACTTCTACATCATACTGGGACATAGATGCGCCACTTGCAGACTTTCCTGCAGTTCCTTTGTATGCCATGTTTTTTCAATTAAGTTTCTGATTTATTTAGAAAAAAAGAGACCCCTTAAGGTCTCTTGCGCAGGTCTACATGCACGCCACTTGTTCTTTATATGGAAACAAGAAACCATAGGGTCTAATGACTCCACCAGTTCTGTTAAAGTCAATCCGTGACTTTGGAATCATCCAGATCAGGGATGTTAGAGTCCATCCGTGACTTAATGAGATCAATCCTTGCTCTTAAATTTACTTCAGAGTCTCTTTGAAGATGTCCATAAAACATATTCATATGAGTCTGAACCGTCTTCCATCCATGATACTTTTTATGAGATCTCACTCTCATATAGTAATCATGAAGTAAAAGTTTGGCATCATGTACCGTCATCCACTCATGTATAAGAGTTAGGTTGATGGCATCTTTTTCCATTAAGAGGCAGACACATTGTCTTTTATATAGCAAGGAACACCATCTGGATCTAACCACTTAGGATATTCAGGGTCTTCAATTGCTAGAAGCAATTGATCTCCATTATCAAACAGATAGATGTCAGAGTACTTTTTAGTATATTCATTTGCTTTCTGCAAACGAAAATCAGGTTTACCATTCAATTGAATGAAACCTTTTTGAACAAATCTATAAGGGAATCGTTCGTGAATAATAATAGTTTCTGTTGAACTAACAGACTTAGGATCTAAATCATTCATTAACTAACCTCAATAGCAGAGAGATCCTGTGACAGACAATCCAAAAGGATATCATAATCATCAAGTGGATCTCCAGAAAACACTACTCCATCATTCTCATAGAACTTGCGAACCTTCTTATAAAGTTTAGGATTCTTTACATCTAGAAAGAAATCACCTTGAACTGCTGAACGAAGAGTACTGATGTCTTTTTTAAACTTAGAGGTAATAGTCATTGTCTTGTTTGTTGACCTTGTTATTATAAGGTTTTGACTTGTGAAAGTCAAGAAGGACAGAAGAGTTTCTGTCCTATGCAGGTTAAGGGAATTGAACCCTTCTTAGCCGCTTTATGAGAACGGAGCATTCAACCAGATTGCTAAACCTGCTCGTTTAGGAACCTTCGTTGTGTTCAGTGTATATGCGTACAAGTTCATCATCAGCAGGAATCATCACTGCTTTATGTTTTCCGTTTGTTATTCCTATTGACTCACCATTCTCAACCTTTGAAATCAGTTCTTCCCAGTTTTCTTGCCAGTGTTCCACAGAATAAAATTTCATTGTTGATGTATGTATAATAGATTTTTATTTCCATAATCCTATCACAATCAGAAGTCCTTGAGCATAGAAAAACAGTAATACTGAACCTATACAAGCACTAATGAGTGAGGCAGTTTTGTTGTGTTTATCGATTGATTTATCAATCATCTTCTGACACTCTTCTTTGGTAACAAGATTTTCTTCAGACATACTCATTTCACATCAAAGTCCATTTTACGAACTTTACGATGCCTTCTCTCCTCTTGATATGCCAAGTCTTGAGAAGACAGAATATTTTTCTGTTTGTGTTCCTGTGTTGAGTCTAACATGATGACCTTGGTTAAGTCAACTGCTGAGATGTTGTCCTCTTTAATTGTTAGCATGTTGGGACAACCACAACACTGCACCTTGGTTGAACTAATGATTTCCTTATTACAAGATTTGCATCTGATTTTAATCATTGGACATACATTGAATTCGACATGCTCAAAGAGGGGATCGAACCCCCGACAACTTGAATGTAAATCAAGTGTTCTACCGCTGAACTATTTGAGCGAACTCCTCCACCTGGACTCGAACCAGGGACAGCGAAATTAACAGTTTCGAGCTCTACCAACTGAGCTATAGAGGATTGTCATACTCTTTCTTTGTTTTAAAGTAGAGTTTATAATATGGTTTTTTCATTTTGTCAAGGATTTTCATATCCTCTTCAAAACCCATATACTTACAGAGTTGATAGGATCCTTCTAACTCACTAATCAATCTTAGAATGTTAGCAGGATGTTTCTCAAGTCCTCCAAAATCATACTTTGACATAATAATAAATTGGAGAAAGCGGAATACCAGAATCGAACTGGTGACGAAAGGTTGGAAACCTTTAGTTTTGCCTCTAAACTAATTCCGCAAGCGACTTATTGACTAGCGAGTTTCTGAATGAACTTCGCAATGACATTTATGGATAAAATAAAACTTTCTAATCTATATGTAAGATAAAAAGTTTTAACGGGCACGGCTGGACTCGAACCAGCAATCGACATCTTAGAAGGATGATGCATTATCCATTATGCTACGTGCCCTTGTGCTAGTTCCTATCGCCTCTAACCCTGAACTAGCAAGGGGGTCACAGCAGTGGTCTCTCAACCACTCCTATAATATAACCTATGTTTGATGCTCTGTCAACCCCTTCCAGACATCCAAACTTCAGAACCACCAAGGGTAGGCAATGGGTCAAGTTCTAATGTAGTAGGTGCATTCTCAGTTGCAATCTCATACATCACTTGATGAATGTTCTCTGGTTCCTTAGACAGGACTGACCATGAACCACCAACTCCTCCATCCATATTCACAATAATATCATCAATAGGTTCTTTCATATAGTTTTGATATTCCATTTGTGTTTCTGTAAGAATTGGTTCTCCAAACCATTCATCATAAGATAAAAAAATTGGTGCTGGATAAGTCATGACTGCCAGTGGTAATGAAAGAAGTTGCCTTTTCTATCACACATTGGATCTTCTGTTGCCACACGATATGGCAACATACTCTGCCCCTTAAAACTTGTCCTATCACCAATAATAGAATAGGCAGTTTGAAACTTTGCTTTACCTACATCAGATTGCATCTCATTGACCAACCTTTGATTAGCAACTGGTCTATAAAATGTCAAACCCTCATATTGTCCAGGTTGATACACAACATCTGAGACGCTATTTGGGAAGGACTTGGAGTTAACTCTATTCAAGATTGATACTGCTACGCAATACTCATCCATAGTTCCTAGAGCTGCTTCAACTTGAATAGTTCTTGCTAGGTGGTGATAATCAAGTGGCGTTAAAGCCATCAGTGTTGCTAAAATCAAAATAATCTTTCCTGTAGTAACGACCTAAGACATTGCTATTATAGTAGGCTGGGGTGCCATCTGTCAATCTTTCAGTCAGTACATTATGTATGAAGAGTTGTCTGGTCTCTTCGTAGTTCACCTTACCTGGGGTAGGGTGTAAGGATAGGATCTCTCTATTAACAGATCCTCTTCCATAGATGTTAACATCTTCTTTAAGCTCATCACAACTTCCATAGTAGCTGCGCCAGTTACTTTCAGATGTAACTCTTCTCCGTTTCCCTGAACTAGAACTAGATCTAGGCTTTCGTTTTTGAAAGAAATATTTTCTTCCGATGTAAAATCTTTTGGTGGGGACACAGGTAATCTTGTAAACAAAACCATAGTTGTCCCCAATAAGGCTCCCGTCAAAAATGGTGCCCATATAGATCCAGGGATTTTCGTAGACAGGATACTTTTTGCCCTCTTCTTGATCTTCTTCCACTTGGTAGTCATAGTCTCTCTCATATTTAGAAGTGGCTCCTCATGGAACCACCAGTCATCTTGTCTCTTTGCTTCTACTCTAGAGTTGGAATCCAGAGAACGTGTCTTTTTTAACATCTTGTTTGATTCCACCTACAACATAAGACTCCACCTCTGTTTCTTGAGGAGCAACCTGAAGACCCTTAGAGGAAATCCAATGTTGTGTCCACGGAAGAGGATTGTTCTTAGCAGCAACATCATATACAGTCTTGAGACCAAGTGCCTTCATCCTACGATTAGCAATCCACTCAACATACTTCTTGAGTAGAGCATCATTCAATCCAATCATTGAACCATCTTTGAATAGATAGTCTGCCCATTTCTTCTCTTCATTGACTGCCTTGTTGAACATAGCATAGACCCACTCCTCTTCTTCTTTAGCAATCTGCTTCATCTCAGGATCATCACCATCTTTCCATTTGTTTAGAATGTTCTGAGTGATTGCTAGATGCTGATTCTCATCTCTTGCAATGAGAGAAATTATTTTTGCAGATCCTTCCATGAGTTTAAGCTCACCAAAGGCGAAACTACAAGCAAAAGAAACATAGAACCTTATGCCTTCTAGGATATTGACATTAGCAACTGCTCTATAGAGTTTACGTTTTACATCCCTAATATCTTGCTGTGAGGTATGGGTATCACGGAAGTCTTCCTTCCACATATTACCAGTGCCCCATTGCTGGGCAGTATTAATAAAGTCATCATATGATTCAGTAACACTCCTAGCACGTTCAAGAATGCGTTCATCAGTGATAATCTTATCAAAGACCTCAGTAGGATCTGAATAGATGTTCTTGATGATATATGTGTAAGAACGACTATGGATCATCTCCATGAACCCCCAGACCTCCATACATGCCTCTAGTTCAGGTAGGCTGCAGTAAGGAATAAAAGCCATCCCAGGACCACGCCCTTGTATGGAGTCAAGCATAATCTGATACTTGAGGTTGCTTGTATAGATATGCTTTTGTTCTGGACGAAGCGAGTGATAATCTCCACGATCTTTTTGTAATGAAACTTCTTCTGGTCTCCAGAAGTATCCAAGTTGTTGAGTTGTTAGTTTCTCAAAAATAGGATACTTATAGGAATCATATCTTTGAATCCCTAATGGTTTGCCAAAAAACATTGGTTGATTTTTAGTATTATGTGGTTCAGGGTTGAACACAGTCATACCCCTCACCTTTTGTTTCACACTCTCAGTCATTGATGACACTTTAAACTGCACAGCTGTCACAGGATTCTTCCTCGGATTGACTTAATTCTTCTAGTAGATTATCTAATTTGGACTTCTCTTCAAAGACTTCATCAGTCTTGTTATCATAAGTATTCTGATAGTAAGAAGTCTTCCATCCATACTTATATGTAGTCAAGAGATCATTTGCCATCACAGAAACAGGAACCTCATTATCTGGATAGTTCTCTGGATTGTAACTCCAGTTACCAGAAATTGCCTGGTCAAAGAATTTCTGCATCACAGCAACAACATTAATATAACCAGAATTATTAGGCATCTCCCATAGCAAAGTATAGTTGTTCTTCAGTGTAGCATACTGAGGAACAATCTGCTTAAGAGGTCCCTTCTTACTTTTCTTAACAGACAAGTAGTCTCTAGGTGGTTCAATTCCATTGGTTGCATTTGACACAACAGAACTACTTTCTGATGGCATCTGTGCAGACAATGTTGAGTGTCTAAGACCATGAGTGGAGATAGATGCTCTAAGACCCTCCCAATCATGCACTAACTCTTGAGTACTAATCTCATCAACTTCTTTCTTATAAGTATCAATTGGAAGGATACCATCGGCATATTTGGTGCGTCCAAAGTATTCGCAGTGCCCCTTCTCTTCTGCAATCTTATTGGATGATTTCAGAAGGTAATATTGAAATGATTCAGAGAGACCATGAACTGCATCCCATGCCTCCTGAGAACCATAAGAGAACCCAAGTTTTGCAAGATAGTGAGCAAGACCAATGTATCCTACTCCTAGTGACCTACGTGCCTTTGTAGCAACCTCTGCTGCCCTTACAGGGTATTCCTGGTAGTCAATCAACTCCTCCAATCCACGAACTGCTAAATCACATAAGTCTTCTAGTTCATCATCAGATTTAATCTTACCAACATTCACAGCAGACAGAATGCACAAAGCAATCTCACCAGGCATCTCCTCATCAATGTGATTGATAGGATCAGTGGGAAGTGTAATCTCCTGACATAGGTTACTCATGT
>JACLAB010009052.1_pt1 | contig 49111 bp, 26 predicted proteins | sample 8027921 | NCBI WGS metagenome assembly JACLAB01 (sample SAMN15725117, study PRJNA655200) | protist metagenome | isolation source: fluorescence activated cell sorting (FACS) single amplified genomes of... | place: USA: West Boothbay Harbor, Gulf of Maine | collected 2000-07-19 | reverse complement strand
AGGAACGCCGCCAACGTGAAATGGCTGCGAAGAACGAAGAACTGTTGGGTATGCCGCAAAACGCCATCGGCACTGCGTGGGCGACTGGAAAATTAGCAAGTAGTAGTAACCCTCCACCGCCTCAACAGCAACAACCGCCGCCGCCGAAGCGACCGACGATGATGATGCCGCGACAGATGCAAGGTTCGCAACGCAAAGTGCAATCCGATTTCGATCGTCCCGATAGCGCCGGCTCCGCGCCGCGATCCAACCCAGGAAGCCACAACAACTCTATCGCGGATAATATGAACCAAATCGACGGCGACTCTTGGGGTGCGCCTCCGGCGCCGAAGAACAAGCGCGCGTTGCAACAATGGTGCAAACGCGCGATGAAAACGTTGAACGGATCCGAAGATTTAACGCTAGTGGATTTCTTGCTCTCCTTGGCGAGCGCGGGAGAGGTTCAAGAGTACGTTGGTTTATATCTAGGCAACACGCCAAAAGCCACGGAGTTTGGCTTAGAGTTGGTGAAGCAAAAACGAGCGGATCCGAGTTTGAAAGACGGCATCGCGCGCTTGTGAGCTCATAATGGAATAAGAGAGAAAGTAAAACAAATAAAAAGTGGTAATAAAAAGAATAAGCGAATATATCAATCCGTGAATATATAAATACAACAGCAGCGAGCGCGCTAAAAGTTTTAAAAGTCAATACCAGGACACGGTAACCCAAACACTATTCCTCCTATGCACGACTGCAACGGCTTCCCGTATATTATCGGTAACAAGAACGCCGCGCCGATGTTCCCTAAACTTAAAAACGACGCCAAGAACGCGCAAAAAATGCCCACCGCTTTTATCTGTTCTGGATCTTTGAAAAAATCTGACCCTTCTTCGGAGACGTACGTTCCGTCTCGATCGTACACTCTTTGCTTCATCTCCAGCTCTTTCTTTCGTTCGTCGTTCAACCGTTTTTCTTTTTCTGAGATGGATTCTTCCTTTTCTGCGAAGAACGATTCGAAGGTTTCCGTGAATGTTTTTTCTTCCTTCGTATCTTCACTCTCTGTCACCTCTGCATCATCGGAAGAGGCTTTCGTTCTTTGTATCGTATTTGTACGGGGGAAGGTAAAATGTGTCTCGTGATGATGATTTCTTTTAGCGTGTTGTTGCTGATGATAATAACGCTTCTTTGCGAAGTTACCTTTACCGTTGCGGTAAAGAACAGTCTCAGCGTTCCTGATCGCGCTCGATGAAATGGTTTTGACGATCATCGTTGTCGTTTACGCCGTCTTTTAATCGTGCTTTTAAATGATGATGTAATTTTGGATGATTTTCGATCCAAAATGGAAAGATATTTCTCAGATATTTCTCTTTAATTTTACAACAGCTTTTCTTCGAATTATTACTTTTGTTGCACGACGCACCCTTTCAACCCGTTCCCGATCGTTCTGGAATCGTCGTCCAACTTTTCCGGGGGGAACCCGCTCAGTTGTAACGGCCTCGTCGCAGACGCTTCTCCATTCGCCTGTCGAATAAAGTCTCGAATGTGCGCGACGGTGTGCGAGAGATTGAACTTGGCGACGAGGCGAGACCCGTCGCGTAAACGAATTTGAATCGACGTCGTCGGTTCTTTCTCGTCCACCGACCACGGTTTCATTTCTTCGAGCGCTTTTCCTCCTCCATCTCCGCCACCACCAACACCCTCGTCGTTTCCTTCTCCCTCTGCTCCTTCCAACTTATTCCCGCTCCCGCTAAACGCCTTCACGCCTTTCGGCGGCGTCCAATCCCTTCTCTCTCGTTTCAAATCAATCTTCACCGGATTCCTCGCCGAGGCTCCGGGGTGCATCAATTCCGGTGGACACATCCCTCGACCAATCATTTCGATAAACTCTTGATTTTCCGATGGATCCCGCAACGGTCCGTCGTCCACCGTGAACCCGTTGTCGTAAAACGTAACCACGCGTTCAATCCGCATCTCTTCTTTTTCGTCTTCTTGGTCTTCTTCTTCTTTCAAGTCGCCGTCCAACGCGTCGTCTTCTTCTTCCTTTTCCTCCTCGGTCATCTTCCTCCCTCTTCCGCTGAAAAAGACTTCCCTTTGGCTTCTGGTCGTCGTATTCTCTTCATCGGTATCGTCCTGTCGATGTCTCGCCCCGTGTCTCAACGCCTCTCGAAACATGTTTCCGTATCGACTGTCCGTGAACTCATCGCCGTCGCCGTTTTCTGGGTGTTCTTTCTGTGAAGGTCGTTTGGAAGGATCGATGACGTTTTGCCCGGACGACGCGCCTCCCGCGTACCACTCCTGCGGTTTGTCCTCTTGATTGCCTTCTTCGTTTTCCTCGGCGTCTTTTATGTCTTTCAGCGTTCGAGGCGCGTTGTTGGTGTTCTCGCCGCCCATCTTTTAATGTGTTTTGTTTGTGCGTTTTAATGACGAGATCTGAAACGTAAAATGTTGGACTTTTTCTCAAAATTGACTATTCGTATTTTTATAAGCGCTCCTTTAATGAACGACGAGGCTTTGAAACTGCTTAAACGGTCGATTCAGAGCGCCTCCGCGCTGCTCTTCTTCTTTAACTTTTTCTTTAAAATTCTTTTGTTTCATCAAAGCTTTGGCGATGCTCGCGATGACTTTCTTTTCCTCGTCGCCGAAGACGTTGAGCGAGTACAAGTCTCGCTCGAGCAAAGCGTTCAAGAAGAGGAGGATTTGTTTATCTTCTTCGTTCTCGTCGCAGAGTTTACTCAGCGCGATGGCGACGCATTCGCACGCTTCTTTCTTCGCGTTCGGTGATGGTGGAGAGGAAGAGACGCCGGCTTTTTCGTAGACGTAACTGCCGACTAAATCGAGTATTTTTTCTACGCTTTCCTTTCTCGTAACTTTTTCGAGGAGGAGTTTCAAACAGCGCAAACTCGTTTGGGTCGTTTGATCGACAAAGATAGGGACGAGAGAGGTGACGGCATCGACGATTGCGGATTCCTCGTTTTCGATTTTGTCGTCGCCGTCGGTTGCTCTTTCAAATGCTCGGAACAAGACGCGTCGGGCGTAGAATCGGCAGACGCCGTCGAGATCTGTCTCGGCGACTTTGACCAACGTCGGCGCGAGTAAAGTGACGAAAGGTTTGAACGCCGAATATTCCAATTGGACCATTTCAAGGAGAGAGCGCAACACGTCTCGACGATCGTCGATGGTGCTCACATCCTCTTCTTTTTTTAAGCAGTCCAACGCGCGCATCACGCGTGCGCCAACGCCGAGCGATTGCGTTTGCGGCTTCCCCGTTACTCGAGCAATCGTCGAAGCAGCGTTAGGTGTTGTGCGCGCAGAAACGGGACCAGGCGTCGGAGCAGCGGATTTGACTACGGACGAGTGTTGACCGCTCATTTTCGTCAGCAATAAGTTCTTTTTCACCGTCGTCGGCGGCATTAAGTTGTTCATTTGCGAAACGTCTAAACCAAACGAGGCTTCGTTGTTGTTGTTGTTGTTGTTGTCGTTCACGTTCATCCTCGTCGAGGCATCACCGCCTCCCAAAATTGGTGACGGAGATATGGTCATTGGTATGCTGTTGTCCGTATTTATGGTACTGACTGGTGTCTTTCGCGTGCCAAAGCTCTTTCTGCTGCGACCGGTTGATTTGTCCAAGCACGCACCCGGTGTTCTTCCTGCGAGCGAAGTCGAGGCATCGTTTTCTTCCTCGCCGCCGTCGACAGGCTTGCCGTCGATATTTTCCGGCGTCGTCGAGGACGCTTTTTTTGTCTTCTTGTTCTTCTTCTTCGATGATCTTTCCAAAACATCCGCGTTCGATTTCTTCAAAAGCACGGCCGCTTTGATAGATTCGTAATTCGCGACGATTTTCTCGACCGTTTCTTGATCGATTTCAAAACATACGACTCTCAACGCGTCCACGCACGCGTCGTACAAATTCGATTTAGAAGACACCGAAACGCATCGACTCGCACACTTCGCCAGCGTATTCGCCCAGTTCTTCAACTCGTCCGAGCCTTCCGCGAGATGCGCAATCTTCTTCTTGGACAAGTTCTTCGTACTCAACGCGTATCCGGAAAACTGCGCGACACCGGTTCGAGCGCGGTCGCACTTCTCCACGTCTGACTCAGTCGCTTCGATGGACACGAATGCTCTGCGTAGCGAAGGAAGTAAGCCGGTTTCTAGATCGACGTTGCGCGCTAAAGAAATGAGTGCTTCTTGCGCGGACGTTCGCGCGTTTGGATTTTGCCCGGCTAATCGCCCGAAAAGAGGTCCGGCTAAAATTTTCGTCGATTCCGCGAAAGCGAATTTGAACTCTTTCATGAACGAGTTGTTCGACGCCTCCATGGCCGAGGAGGAAGAGGCAATTTTAATGCGTAGCGAAGATACGTTGGTTAACGCGACGATAGCTTCCAAGGCGGGCACAAAACATCGAGACTCCGTCACATCGTCCGCGCAAAATCGCGCTAATGTCGTCGCCGCTCGGAGTACGAAGTCTGCCGATATCGCTTCGACGCCCTCTTTGTCGTCGTCGTCGTCGGTATTCTTCGAGAGGAGTTGCTCCATATCTTCTAAAGCATCTCGGAGACGTTCGGCAGCTTTTGCGCGAGCTGGTGGCGAGTCTGCAACTTCCGTTTGAGCGAGCGAGCGACCTAATCGTTCTCTCGGAGGGAGAGAGGAGTCGATGCTATCGTCGTCGTCTTTGTTGTTGTTGTTGTTGTTATCGCGAAAGCCTTCTTCCGCGTCGACGTCGACATCAAACTCACTCTCTTTAATCGCCGCCATTCTCGTCGATATCGTTGCTGTTGCTGTCGTCGTCGCTCTCTTGCTCGCTTCCTCGACGAGTGCCGTGTGTTTCTTCAACGCCGGCTTAATCGACATGGGCGTTTGAATCGATAACATTCGCGGCGGCAAGTCAATCGTAAAGTCATCGTCCACCGGTTGCCCGATTCTATCGTTGTACGCCTTCATGTTATTCTGTGCCGCCAAAATCGCGTTGAGCTCGATGACTTCCGTCAATTCACCTTTCGAGTTGTTGTTGTCCTTTTGTTGTTCTTTTTCTTGTTGTAACTTTCGTTTCCGTTCTCGCATGGCGTCTTGCAAAGACATTTCATTACTCTTCTCATCCGAACCAGCCATAATCGTCTTCTTATTCTTCTTATTCTTCTTCTCCGAAGATGATGCTAACGCTAAACGTCTTTTAATTTCAGGGTCTAACTGTTGCGTAAACGCATCGAAATACGATTCATCCACGACTCGATGAAACTTTTCGTACGCCAACTTGGCGTTACCGCGAACAGTCGCGTCGGCGTCTTCCAGCGCTTTCTCAATAGCGACGCTTGCGATATCCGCAACAGGTTTTGGCAAGTGCGAGGATCCAACCAAGCCAACTTCGAAGCATTCGGAGAGGTACAACGCACATTTCGCTCTCAACTTTGCAATTTTCGATACTTTCGGCGAGACGATTTCTTCCGCAAACACGCGCGCCAGGTGCACCTTTGGACCTTCATCGTCCAAACTGCTACCGCCGAAACAGTTCCGAACGATTTCCGAGACGCACGCGTCGCCGCTATCACTTATCACGCCCACCGAGACTATGATCGCTTTGAAAAGCGAAGGTAAAAGAATATCGAGAAACTCGTCGCTCAAATCGCCTTTCAGGCGTTGCGCCATGCACAAAACCGCTTGACATCCCGCGCGCGCGACCGACGAGCGCTTGTCGTGCACCGCATACGATAACTTATCGAGGATGAGTAAAACGGCGTTTGTTTCGCCAAACTTTTTGATCGACCCGTTTTGTTTCTTTATCACAATCGAAGCGTCTTTACAAAACTGTCGGAACTTGTTGTTTTGCAAGGTGCATAATTTGACGATTTTTTTACACCCGAGAACTCTCTTTTCCCATTCCGAGGAAGATTGATGCAACTCCTCGGCGATCGTTTCCAAGACGTGTTGCGTGCACTCTAAAGAGCTTAATGCGTTTTCTTCAGCTTCTTGCTTTTGTTTGGACTTGGACGTCGACTGCGTTAAAAACGCCTCCTTCGGCAACGCGTCGTCGGATTGAAACTTTTGCAACCGTTCGGATTGCTTCCTTAATCGTCTCGCCGGCGTCGTTTCGTTCGGATTGATCGGACTGCGCATCTCTAACAATCGATCTTCGCCAGTTCTCTTATTAGTAGTCGTCGTCGTCACATATCCTCCACCCTCAAACGCTCGCTCCAACGCTTTCCTCGTCTTAGGACTCATCCCGTTCGTTTCCAATAAAGCGCGCTCAATCCCTTGCCTTTCCGTGAAATCGTCTACTCTGGAATTCCGCAATGCCACGCACGCGCGTAAGCTCGCATCTTTCACCATTGGTTCTGCATCGTCGTCCGACAACAACAATAACTGCTTCAATTTCTTCACCGCGTTGGTACAATCCCAACTGAGCGAACTCTTCTCGCAAATCTCTTGGATAACTTTACACGCGTTCACGCGAGCTTTCACTGAACTCGTTTTCACATCCACGTTCAATTTGGTCACCAAAAACGTTTTCGTAATCGCTTTGGCGTCGCAGCACAACGACACTAAAGCGTCGATGGCGCTCTTCTCTTCGTCGTCCTTCTCGTCTCCGCCGCCTTCAACGCCGCCGGACAATTTTTTCAAACACGCGTTCACGAACAGTTTCTTCGCCGTCTCCGACCCGCCGTTCAAGCACTCCTTGAAAATCTCCTTATCTTTGCTCGATTGAATCGCTAAAGAAGTCACGCGCATCGCTCGAGCGTGGTGACGGTTTATCGTCTCGTTCTCATTCCCCGTCGTCGTGACGAGGAAAGACGCCACCGACTCGTACAACGTTTTGCCTAGCTCTTCCGTCCAGAAAATTTTGTTGCTTTCAGCAGATTTGAGGTGCATTTCCAACTGCGACAACGCGTGTATCACGTCTTCTACATCTTCATCTCTTCTTTTCGAAGAAGAAGAAGAGAGATTAAGGATGCGTTGGACGCTCTCGGAAAACCGTTTCAACGAAGTTTCCACCACATCCGCGGCTCTCGTCGCGCGTTGTTGTTCGTTGAGCGCATTCATTTTTTGTATCTCTTCTTTCAGCGTTCGATTTTCAAAAATTCCCCTCGTGTTACGTTTTTATCCTTTCTCGATTGTTTTTTCACGAAGTAATAATATACTTATTATTATTAAATCTCTCTGCTTCTCTCTCGCTCCGTAAAGTCTCTCTTGCTGAAATGCCGCTGTTGTTGTTGTTATTCGTTCTTCTTATTAGAGAGTTGTTCTTCTCTCTCACTCTTTAGAAGAAGAAGAAGAAGAAGCTCACTATAAAATGTGTTGTGTGTGTAAAAGAAAGAGGAGGGGAAAGAAAACAACGGTAAAAGTTTAGGGTTTTTTAAAACCCTAAAACGAAGAAGAAAGAAGAAGGAAGAAACATTTCTCACGAAAGAGTCAACAACACAGAAAAGAGAGATTTATAAGAAGAACTCGGTGGTAAAACGAGCAGCGGTACAACCGTAACAACAACACTTCATTCTGAGAACGAGAGAGAGAGAGAGAGAGAATACGTGATACGAATCAGTATACAAGAGAGAGTTTATAAAAAGAGAGAGAAAAAGTGAGAAGAAACACACATACATTAAACAAACATAAAAAGGATGAGCAAAAGTCATCATTTCCTCATCCCGACAGAAATGGAAGCGCAATTCGACGCGTTCTTCATGAACGTCGCTTCGCAGTGCAGCTCGATCGCGTCGAACGAACACGTTCACGGAATAAACGCGATCGATATCATGCACGAAGCATATTTCGGGTTTTTGAGAAGGAAAACGGATTTCTTTTCTCGTTCGAGTAGTACTAACGAAGAGGAAAAAAACAGAGGGAAAACATCCGTCCTGAAAGCGTTGGAGAAACAACGAGAAGAGGTGGAAAAATCAAAGACTACTTTCGAACGCGAAAAGGAGGAAACGGAAAAACGCAAACACAAAGAAATGGTAAAGAAGAAAGAGAGAGAAGAGGAGATGAGAGAAAAAATTGCGGAAGAGGAGAGGGAGAGGAAAGAACGCGTGAGAGAGGCGCTGATGGCGCAGAAGATGGAAGAGGCGAAGAAGAAAATCGTCGAGTTGGACGAGGACGGGAACGAAGTGATTTGTAACGACGAAGAGGAAGAGAAAGACGAGCAACAAAAAGTCGCTCGAGAGAATACAAAGAAAGTGGAAAAGGAAGAAGAGGATCCTCACGCGTTGCAACCAGGGACGGTGCACCCGTCTCCGTTGAACGGCGGCGAAGCCGAACATTACGTGTGGTCGCAAACGTTGCAAGAGGTGGACGTGCGTTTGCCGGTACCGGTTGGCACGCGAGCGAAAGATATCGTCTGCGAGTTTACCGCGACGACGTTTAAGTTTGGTTTAAAATCCGAACCCGCGTTAAGGATTCCGGAAAAGTCCAAATTATGCGAAAGTATTAAACCGGACGATTCGTTTTGGACGTTGGAGGACAATCGCGAAGTCCGATTAACGCTCACGAAATCCAACCAAATGAGTTGGTGGGAAAACGTAATAAAAGGCGACCCGAGAATAGACACGAAGAAAGTTGTCCCGGAAAACTCCAACTTGGCCGATTTAGACGGCGAAACGCGATCGACCGTGGAAAAAATGATGTACGACCAACGGCAAAAAGCCGCCGGGAAACCAACCAGCGACCAAGAAAGCAAGATGGGTTTGATGAAAAAGTTCATGGAGAGCCATCCGGAGATGGATTTCAGCAACTGCAAATTCGACGACGGCGTCTTACCGGCCGGCGCCTTTAATGGACAATGACGATGAGAAGAAGAAGAAGAAAAAGAAAGAGAAAACACGACGAGAGAGCGCGCACGTACGCATAGAAGAAATATAATATACTAAGAAGGTGGTAATATAAAAATCTTACAACAAAGAAGCTACAGTAAGTATCGTCATCAGTCCTCTTCAGTGGACGATCATCATTTCTTCTTCTCCTTTTCCTCCTCTTCCTCGTCTTCATCAACCCCGCTAATCCACAAGACGTTGTTACACCTTATCAAAACCTCCCCCAAATTCCCGGTTTCCTCTCCGTCGATTATTTCCATCGTGTTTGCGAGTTGCACGTTCATGTACGCGTCCGTGGAGACTAAAAAACCTTTATACGCCATGCCGGACCATTTTAACTTCACGAGGACTTTTTTCCCGGTTAACGATTGTAAGAACGGTTTCGGGTTGATCGGGACGAACGACGGACCCATTGGTATTGTTTATGAAAAGTAGAGTGTACTTCTCGTCGTAGTCTTTCCTATTTTGCTCTTTTTGCTCTTCTTCTTCTTCTCTAAAGAGTCTTTTCCCAATGTACTACTACTACTACTACTTTTAACAAGAGTACTAATTAGAGCCGTCTGATGTTTTTGTTGTTGTTGTTGTTGTTGTCTCTTTCTGTTGTTGCTTTTAAAATAAAAATGAAGTTTTGAGGAGGACTGCCCTTTTTTTTTTCTTCAAACACAAAAAAAGAAGAAGATTTTACTCGCGAAAGTAAAATCTCTCTCTCATCATCATCATCATCACTTTTTATTAAGGAGCTTTTAAGAAGAAGAAAATAACGATGTCGAATACTCGCAACAACAACAACAGTTATAACGAGACTAAGAAGAGGGCGACGAAGGTATCTAAAGAGGACGAACCGACGTCGCCGAAGATTTTTCTCTCGATTACTTTCGGCATTCTTTTCATTCTGAGCTTGATTTTCGGGAAAGCTGGGTCGTTTTCCTCATCTTCTTCTTCTTTATCATTAAACGTTGCGGATGATGCGAATCAAATGTCCTCGGTGGACGACGACGCCCCGGACGTTGGCTTAACGTCGTACGAAGAACAACACGTGGACCCGTCTGAAGTGGCCAAGGAGCCAATCGAAGAGTCGTTGGCGAAAGATGACGGGGAAGAGCACTCGGATTTAGACGGCGATTTGGATTATCACTTAGACCAACCGGTGCAGAAACCGAAAACGGAGGTGGATAATTGCAAGAAATGCAAGAAAGTTACAGTGCCGGAAATGTGCGGGTACGCGCCGAAGAGAACGATGGAAGATTTGTCGGTCACTATGAAGAAGAGGAGGATATTGTCGTTCGACTTGGAGGAGAGCGAGGAGGAGGATTCAGACGACGATGAGGCGAAGAGTAGCAACATTTTAAACATTACTACTAGAATAGGACTTCGGAAGTTATTGAAAGGGCACCAGGCGTTTCAAACGGACAGAAACCGAGCGTTGGCGAAATCGAGGCAACCGGATTTCAAGCCGCCTCCAGAGAGCGTCCGAGAGGAGGTTTTGAAACATTACAAGATGTGGCAATCGGATTCGGCGTGCACGATGTGGACGAGAACGTGCGTGAAAAGACATCTGGAAGGCGACGATATGGGTTTTAAGCGAGGTCCGGAACAGTATTTCAAAGATAAGAAAATGCCCGGGTTGGATGGCTCCTTAGTTTTTCCGGATTTGAAACGAGGCGAGTTGGGGACGTGCGCGCTCGTCGCCGTGGCGGATAACATGTTAGGGAAAGGACGAGGTCCGGAAATCGACAATCACGACACCGTTTTTCGGTACAACGGGCCTTTGAAAGCATATAAGAAGGATATTGGGGTGAAAGGCGACGTGTATTATTGGAAGCAAAGACGCGATGAGAAACAATACGGCGTAGAGGGACAAAAAGCGAACAAGTACTACATGTGGAAAGACGCCGCGAAATATTGGATGTTCGGCGATAAGAAGGAATTTTCAAAGTTAACTTTTAGAGGTAAACAGTTGTTGTGGGAGACACCGATGGCTTCGGAGATGGTTGGGAACGTCTATGCCAAATACCACGACGAGTTGAACATTAAAACCAAACACGCGAGCACCGGCGGGTTTAAATTAGCCATGTCCGTCCTCGCGAGCGGTTTGTGCACGAGATTAGATTTATACGGATTTTCGAGTAAAGGTGGGGGCAGGTATTTTAAGAATGCGGTCGTCAATACCGTGCATTTGATCGGGCTGGAACATTATGCCTTACGAGTGGCCATGGAGGAGAATTACGGGGTGTGCGTGTACGACTAAATAAATAATCGATTCTTTAAATTATGTTATTGATATGAAGACGGTATTTCATCATGTACTACACAACAATTCTTGCTATTCATCTACGGCGTCTATATTTAATACAACTTTTTTTAGTAATCATCAAAGCTGCCTTGCGTATCGTCGGACTCGTAGCAATACTCGTTCAAATCCGGCGAGTCGAGCTCGAAAAACTCTTCGAAGACTTTCTGCAACCCGGGAACGCCCGCTTTCGAGAGGCGAACGAAATACTCTTGCGACTCGTTGAAACCGGTTTTGGTGATTCCAGCGGTTAACTTGTTCGTGAATGATTTCGGGAGTCTCAACATGGAGAGCTGCGCCGTGATTTTCCTCTCGCATAAAATCTCGTGTAAACGCACGAGATCGGCGCGGTTACGGTACATCGTACACGTGACATCGTTCGGGCCTCGAATGACGAATTTGTACCGCATGATATCCGCAGATTCATTCAGAGTGTCTTGCGAAGGAATCGTTTTCACCGGCGATAAGGTCATCATCAGCGGGTCCTCGCTTTTTTTTCGTTCAAGTTCTGATCCCGACTCGTTGATCTCGTTGACGACTTCTTGAACGCTTCGCGATTGCTGTTTCTTTTCTTCCTCCCGGAGAAAATCATCTTGCGACTTCCTGCGATTTCGCAACGGCGAAAAATGTCCGAAGAAATCGCAACTTCGGGTGGCTTTCATGATCGCCTCGTCCTCGTCGCTGCTCCAACCGCTGGTTGGAACAAACATTTTCTTCTTCTTGGAAGACACGTCGCCATCTTTCATTCTCTTGGCGGAAACCAACGAGACTGACCAGCCTTTGTCTGGACCGCAAAAGCCACCGCTCGAGCGTTCAACCCGCTGTCTGGCGAGAATCCGTAAGGACAAATTACTTTTCATCGTTTCCGTCGCGCTCATCATCTTCATGCCATTGATGATTAACTCGTCGCAGTCGAACGCCTCCGTGGCGATTTCTAAAGTCCTCTCTTCATCTTTTAACTTTTCGCCGTGATGAAATAAGAACTCATACGCGATGTGATGAAGTAAGCGAGAGGACAACGGCGGTGGAGAGAGGATGATCGCATCCAAGATTCGTAAGACGACGTTTGGCGGGAAGAATCCAGCGCCTATACGAGTGAAGATCTTCCCGACCAAATTAGTATGCACGCGTTCCAAGGAAGAGTTGTGTCTCGTTCGCTCCTCCAACACAATCGTCTCCGTCGTCACTTCTGCTTCGTCCAAAAACAAGTTGACGTCTTCAGCGAGGCACACTAACGTCCAAAACGCATTCTCTTCGTTGCCTTTGAAAACGAGCAAAGACATTGCCGCTGCGACGACGTGTGATTTTTCCAAATCTCTCGGCGAGCGCGCGCTGAAAGCCATCAAAACACGTTCCATTTTCCCGAAATATTGTAATGATGTTGAGTCCATATAGTTTTCCGGTAATCTAAATTGATCTTCGTCGTCTTCTTCTTCATCTTCGTCGTCGTCGTCGTTGTTGTTGTTGTTCGCTTTCTTCTTACCTTCTCTCCCTTCCTCCTCTTTGATGCTCGATACTCGCGCCGGGAACATATTCAATTTCTCAAAGAAAGAACCCGTCAAGAGTTGCATGATTGCGTTTTGCGGTTCCTCTTTGGTAGTATCAGCGGTATCGTCCCTATCGTTTGAGGTGCCATCACTTTCGCTACTCGTCGTTCGTTTAAGAGCGTCGCCTTCGAAGACGAAGACGCCTTCTTCGTCGTCTTCTTTTTTAAAGCCTCTCAACCCGTGGGGCGAACGCGGGGGCGACCCGACGAAAGTCTCTCCAAAACTGTTCATCGCCTGGATGTGATTTTGATGTTGCGAAAATCTTGGGCTGGCGGAGTTGCTATACATTTCGCCGCCGCTCGAAGACTCGTTCCCGCTACTCGTCATCGACGATTGGCCGCGCGCGCTACTCGATCTCAACCTATCTAACGATTCAGTAACTAATTCGTGCTGTATCTTTTGGTCTTCTTCTCCTCCTTCTTCTTCTTCTTCTTCTCCTTCTTCTTTGCGTTCTTTCATCGAGTCGATGGCGCCTAGCGAGTATCTCGGATGATCCGGAAACACGTTGATCAAATCTACTCTGACGCTCGCGCGTTCGCGATCGAATCGTTCTCTTTCGCTCAATTGCGAGTACTCCTCGTACGTCTTCTCGCAATTATCCCGCTTCGATTTCACGGATAACGCGTCCAACCACGCTTTCGCTCTCTTTTTCTCCGGTAAACCGTTTCTGGCAACTTCGCGTTGGCACTGATTCAACGCTTCGTTTATAGCCGAGTTGGTGACGTTGGTCACGCTACTCCCGGAACTCCCGCTCGTCCTCTTCGCCTCTTTCCACACCTTCCTGGCTTTCGAGTACCTCGCGTAACTCTCGCTCGCTCTGTCTTTTTGTTTCATCAACTGTTTCCTCGCTTTCGAGTACGCCTTCTCTTTCCTCTCGTCCACCGGAAACCCGTAACAATACCCGTCCAATCGAGCGACGGTGCACGGCTTGGTCTGTAATCCGTACTCGTCCGTTTTCGCCGTCGAACTTATCATAGACGAAGTGGACGAACATCTTCCCATCCGTTGCACGACGTTGCTTTTAATACCTTGATTTTGTTGTTTACTCTCTCCTCCGTTGTTTATTATGTTGGTTCTCTCTTCAGGATTCTCGTCTGAATCGTTTTCGTTCTTATTCCCCGACGACGACGATTCTCCTCGAATCCGCTCGCCATTCGCAACCTGCAAATCCTCCTCCGAACTCGCCACGGACGATCCTTCTCGACTGTTGTTGCTCGTCGCCGTCGTGAACTGTAAATTTCTCCTCGGACTTTGACCTCTCGAATTTAATAAGACCTGATCGTCATCTTCGGTCATCGAACGCGATCGCGATTGAGGCGATGAGTCTTCTTGGTCTTCTTCTTCCGAGCGCTGATGATGATGATTCCCCGGAGAAGTCGTTTTGTCTCGTCTGTCCTCCGTTTTTGGAATAACTTTTCTGATTTTAATCGGGGTGATGTTGTTGTTCCCTCTGGACACTTTGTCGTCTCGATTTTGATCCGCATTCGTCATCGAGATCATCGTCTTTAGAGATCGCCTTTTTTTCGTTAAAACGCGATGAAGCGTCGTGTGCACAAAACAGTGCGCTCGACGAAGAAGAGGATGCTGCGCTGACGATGATGATTTTTGTGCTGTCGTCTTTTCGGAAAGGTCACGGAAAGGTCAGGTCACGTTATCTCTCTCGTTCGTCTGCTCTCTCGTTCGATCTGTCTAAAAAATATCTTCGGCTGAGAATTTAATAGGGCGACCGAACGAGTACTCGTAACGCCTTTTTTTTTGCAAAAAGAAGGTCAAACACATTTAAAAAAACAATCGCGAGATCAAAGGACGCATCACCACGATGAACGCAGAAGAAGAAGAAGAAGAAGAAGAAGAAGAGACGCAGAGGAAGAGGAGGACTTTAATAAACGGGTTTTCCTCCTCGTTCGAGGGAAGGAGAGACGATATCGCGAAACGGGTGGAATTGTTTAGGAGAGATACAGAAGAAGAAGAAGAAGAAGAAGAAGAAGAACATCATCATAATAATCGGGAATTCACGAACGCGCTGAGAGAGGCGCTTCGAGATGTCTCGTCGACGATGAACAAACGAGAAGAAGACAAAAAAGAAGAGAACTGTTTAACATCGTTGAGTAGTAAAAAATCCATCGCCACGCAGACGGAACGAAATGTGAAAAGGATCATGAACAAACGGTTGGAGCGGGTGAAGAAGATGACGGATTACGTCGCCGTCGCGTCGTGGGGTGGTGGTGGTAAGAGTCTTAGCGTCGAGGATGATGATACCAGGAGATTGTGCCAAGACGCGAGGATGATGATGGAAGAAAAGAAGAAACGGTTGAAACCGGGAAGCGCGGCGTCCACTCGAAGGATTACCAAGCCGTTAAAAGACTGGATGTACGAGAACGTTCATCACCCGTATCCGTCGAGAAAAGAGAAGATGGTTCTGTCGCAGGCGACTGGGATGTCTTCAGGACAAATTTCAAACTGGTGCATTAACTTTAGAGGAAGAAAAATGAGGCCTCTCGTTCGCGAGTTTGTCGAGGAGGCGCGTAAAGTAGTACAGAAGTAGTCTCTTTTAAGTATTAATCAATCAAAGAATTATTGCTTTTATATTATATGTCTATTTTGTTAAATATTAGTGAACTACATGTAGTATACATCCTCAATTATTATTTGTTAGTATTACCGACGGCGGCGGCGGCAGTTGCCTCCTTCGCATCATCATCCAGCGCTTGGTTCGTTCCTTTGCCTTCTACACTCGACGTATTATTTTTATATTTCTCCCACGTCTCTTTATATTTCTTGGAATCTAAAAACTGGACGATAACCGCGGATATATTATCGCATCCCAATCCGCTCCCTCTCGTGTCCGTGGCGCAACACGCATCGCACAATTCCTCGGTGATTTTCGAGAGATGTTCTGGCGGCACCACACCGTCTTTCGTTGAACTATAACACAACCGCTCGCGAACAAAGTCCACGCACTCTTGACTGGTCATCACGTCCCAAACGCCGTCGCAGGCGATTATTATAAACTCGTCTTGGTCCTGTTCGTATTTAAACGTTTTCACTTCGGGATTAGCAGTCACGCAATATAACTCTGGCGGCAAGTCGTCCGGGACGTTGTTTCTTTTATATTCGAAATCGCCGATGGCTCTAGACAACGCCAACGACCCGTTCACGCGACCGTCGGCCACGAACCCTCCCGCCTTGACAATTCTCTCGCATTCGTCCTCGTCCGTAGGTTTATGATCTCGAGACATGTCGATAGCTTTACCGTCTCTACACAACACCGCTCTCGAGTCGCCGGCGTTGGCGCATATAATTTCCCCGTTTCTCAACGCGACCGAAACCGCCGCCGCGCCGGCGACTGGACCTTCCCATTCGCTCAACTCTTCCTCGGATAAAGGCACGAACTTCTTTTTACCGCCGCCGGCAGAAGACGTAGACGCGACGGGTTGTTCGTTCGCCGCCGTATTCTTAGAACTATCTTTCCCGATTTCTCCTCCTTCCTTTCTCTCGCCATTCTTTTTATTCACCTCTTCTTCCTCCTCCTCGTCGTCGTCATTCGTTAAACTCGGAATGATTAAATCCACCTCCTCGCTCGGCGTCCCTTCCGCCAACAACCTCTCCTTGAGCGCCCTTCGAATGGCTTCGTTCACGTTTCTCGAGCCTCCCGCCGACATTTTTTCATCCGCATCCTCTTCTTCCTCCCGAAACCGTCTCCTCCCGCTCAACTCCGCCAACTCTTGCGCGTTCGTTTTATCCTTCATGACTTCGTCGATTTTCATAAACGACTCCACCAACGCCTGTTTCAAATCGTTTTCTTCCTTGTACGCGTTCGTATCTTTCAATATTTGCGGAAGGTACCTCCCTGCGTACAAAGCGACTTCCTTCCCGCCGTGGCCGTCAAACACCGCGAAGAAGGACGTGTTTTCGTCTAAATCCGGCACCGCGCAGTGCGAATCCTCCATGCTTGTCCTCCAGCCTTGCATCGCACTCGTCCCGAACTTCACTTTCACGTTCCCGCCGTCTGAACTTTCTTTCTCTTTTACCGGTTGCGAGAGGTACGCGCCCATTATTCGTATATTTGTCTGTTTTATTCTCTCTTCTCTGGATGATTGTGTCTTTCTGTCTCTCACTCTTTATGCGTGTGTGTGTACTCCTCGTGCTAAAAAATCTTCGACGTCGTTCGTCAACTGTTTGTAGATCGTTTCTCCCGAACGAAGATGAGATGATCTCAACACTCTCGCTCTCAAAACGAAACAACAACAACAACAGTCGCGCGTTTAATAATAACACTCTGTCGTCGAGACGGAAGAAGAGAACAACAACCAGCGTGTAAGGGCGGTGAGAGAGACACCGCGGACGTCGTGGTAAAGTTTTAGAGCGATGACACTTTGAGAATGTGGGAGAATCGTGCGATTCAAACGAAGAAAAATGCGTGCGTCAGCACATTTTTTTCACCTTTTTTTCTTTTTGGGTTTTCATCGATTTTGCACGCAAACAACTGTCAAACATCGTCTCTTTTTTAATAAAACGCAGAAAAGAGTCACACTGGTACTACTACGAGTAGTAGTATATATATACGCGCGAATGTGAGTCGTGTGGTAGTATATGGTATTACAAATTATCCGGCCCGTTTGCTCTTCGTACGATGGAGGCACCGGAGATGTTGGTGAATCCCCCGTTCCCTCCTGATCCTTCGGTATCGGCGGTGTTTTCGGTACCGTCCTCGGCGGCGGCGGCGTTTTGAGCGTCGCGGTTACCGCGGTGGTGGTCATCATCATTGTCGTCGTCGTCGTCGTCGCCTGCGTTTCCTTGGTAATACGGGATATACGGCAAACGTTCGTCTTCTTCCTCGTCGGAGCGGTGGTCGTCGTCGTCGTCGCCGAATTGGTTGTTCCAGTCGTCGTTTGCGGTCGAGCCGCCGCCGCGCTCGTCGACGCCGCGGCGGGCGGACGACGGTTCGTTCTTCTTCGATTTGAAGCGGTCGGCGTAGTCGTGCGAGTACAAGTTCGCGCCTCCTGGGAAAGCATCCGCGCCCTCGGCTTCGCCGTCAACACCACCGCCGCCACTCGATCGTCTCTCCGCCATGATTCGTTCCGCTTTTTCGCCCAACGTTAAGCTCGTGTTTTCTTGAATGACGTCTTTTCTTGTCATGACGCCGACGACTAACGGTTTATCCGGAGTCACGTACAAGTGTCGCAAACCCATCGTTCGGAAAATGCGGTAGGCTCTGGAGACTCTCGCGTCCGCGTGGGTGATGAACGGGTGGCGTTGCATCAATCGGGAGACGTCGATCCACGCCGAGTCCATCTCCACGGACGATAAAGACGCGGCGACTTCGGCGACGTGCGGTGACTTGAACGGAATCTGCTTCAACTTATCTAGCAAGTCGTCTCTGTCTTTGGCCGTGGTGTAGCCGTACACGTCCGCCGGTCGAGACTCTGGGTTCCCATCGAAGAAACCTATTCTGTGCGTGATCATTTTCAACAAACGATTTCGGGTAATCGTGCCGTGTAACTCGAACGGCTCTCCCGGCTTCGTGGGCGGATTCTCCGTCACCGGAAACGCGCCGTGATCGTTCGAGGCTAAGATACCGATCAAATCCCTCACGCGCATGCGCGGTTTGATCGTAATCATGGTTTTCGCCATGACTTCGTTGACGCGTAATTTATCCCCGGCTGGCCCGGCTAATTCCGGTTCTTCCAAGAACGGCGCGCCTCTAATTTTGATGTGCGTGTCATAAATCCCATGGGAGAACCGATCGCCGACTGCTTTGGCGCAGAAAATAGTCAACATTAACGGAATGATTAATTGCATCGATCCCGTCGTTTCCATGACCAAAACGGTAATACTTATGGTCATTCGAGTTGCCCCGCCTAAACTCGCGGCGGCCCCGATAACCGCGTACGCGTGTAAATCTATTTGCACGTCGGTTAATATCCAACCGCTGACAGAGTTGACGATCCTCCCACAAATTTGGCCCATGGCTGAGCCGACCGCCAAAGATGGGACGAATAAACCCGTGGGTGCACCAACGCCGTACGTCACCGTCATTAACGAAAACATCGCTAAGAAGTAAAACACTAATAAATCAAATCGAAACAAAAACTCGTGCGCTTGCCCATTCTCGCCAACTTCGCCCAGGTGCAAGAGAAATTTGAACGATTGCGACAGAGGAACGAAGAACAATTGACCGTAAGAGCTGTAATATCCCTCCGGACAATACATTTTCGAGAAGAAATCCGTACGAATTTCCTCCTTACTCGCTTCGCCGTACTCAAACCTGTCCAACTCGTTGGCTAGATTCGTGTGTCCGTCTCTCAGCGGCGCCGGGATTTCTAAACACGGACTCGCCGCCATAAAGACAAACATGACCGTAAAAGTTAACGCGGCGACCGCGATGACTTCTAAAAATCGTCTGAACTTATCGTTTACCGGTATGTATTTCGCTCGCCACGCGGTCACTCGTACGTTCAAGTTGACGAACAACGCGCCGATGTAGCCGCCTAAACATCCAATCATCGCAAAGATTGGCACCTCCCAAAAGTACCACCAGTACTGTTTCGAGTAGTTCGCCTCGTCGTCGGTGTATAAACCAAAATCTCTGTGCGTCCCGAATTTCGCGCGCGCGAAATCTGTGGCGTCGAAGTCCAACTGCTCTAACCAGTGCGAGGTCAACACGCCGACGCACGTGGCCAAAAAGCCTCGCCACAACATGGACGAGTTATAAAACGACGTCCCTTCCTCTACGGTGAACAACATTCCACCGATTGGGGCGCCAAATGCAACCGCAACACCCGTCGCGGTACCAATAGCCACAAAATCTCGCTTATCTCTATCGTTTCTAAAATGGTTCGGTCTTCTGGTTTTGAACCCGAGCGAGTGCGAACCGAACGAGCACAAACCGCCGCCAACCAAACCGCCGCCGTGCACGAACGGTCCTTCCTTACCGGCAATCAAACCAGCGCCAATACTAAATGCCACGCCACCTAATTTCGCCAAAAGTGTTTTCAATCTCAACAACCCTTTCAAATGCACGCCGTTTAAATACGTCTTCAATTCTGGAATCCCGCTGCCGGCTGCCAAAGGTTCCACGTAACTCACCAGCCCTCCAGCGACGGCGGCTAAACAGCACGTCACAAACAGAGAACTGATGTACGCGTAAAACTTCGACGCGTCTTGGTTCTCTCCATCCCCGACGACTAATCTCATCGCCATCCCAAACCTAAACGAGTTCAACTTATCCACCAACCCGTCCACGACGAACGCCACGAAACCCATCACGACGCCGATGATAGCCGAGAGCGTCCACTTCCACCACTCCTCGTTTTGATATTCCGCTCTCTTTCGGCTTCTCAACTGTTCCTCTTCGATGTCGCAATCGATTGGGTCGTAATCGTGCGACTCAAACGCCGTCATTCGTCGTAATCGTAAACTCGCCATGTTCGTCTCTCTGTCCGAAACCGTCGCCCCGAAGACAACCGCCGGGGCAGATTCTCTCGGGCTCGAACTCGAATTCATCAAAGTGTTCCGATCTTCTAAAGTCCCCGCAGCCGTCGCCGCGATGTTCTGAAACGTCTCTCGAGGGTTTCTAAAACCACCTACTACACTTAAGCCGCCACTCGTTCGAGGCGACGACGTTGTGTTGTTGTGAATGTTTCTCGACTTTTTCGTTGAATTTCGCGCGAATGCGGACACACCGGATTGATGTTGATTTTGATTCGAATTCGTCGTCGATACACGCGGAGGTCGTCTTTGAGTGTTCGTGGTAGTAGTACTCCCATCCTCTCCTCCAGGGATCAAGGTTTCCTCGTCGTTCATCGTCGATGATCGTTTTTGTGAAACACCGACGAAACCTTCTTCTTCTTCTTCTTAATATGAGAGAAGAATAAAAAGCGCACAGCGTGTGTCAATTTGTGATTGATTTTGAGGAAATTTTTTGAAAGAGGAGTTGCCTCTCATCGACAAACGAATAAAAAAAAAAACAAAAATCTTAAAACGTCTTGATGTGTTACTGTTTATATGTCTTGATGCGTAGTAGTACTCGTACTCTTTATTCTCTTTTCCTATTATCGTATTCTTGCACACACACGCAATAATACGTGTGTATATAATAAATACTAGTAGTAGTTTTCTTATTTATGGTAAGTCGTAATAGCTGACGTAATCGTTCTCTTCGTCTTCGGGAAAAGTGAAGGTTTGCAAAAATCTGTACAAGACTCTCGCGGACATGCCGATATCTTCCGGCGACGTGTACTCTTCCGGCGAATGCGATTTCCCGTCTTTCGATCGAACGAAGAGCATGGCGACGGGCATGGCATCGGCCATGGCGAGCGCGTCGTGGCCGGCGCCGGAAACCAAAGTTGGCGGACGAGTGATGACGGGTTCTCGAGTGAAACCGCTTCGGTCGTTTCTGTTTCGTTTGTTGTTGGTTCGTCGGCGCTGCTTGGAGTTCATTTTTTTCTTTTGCGCGTCCGAGTAGTAGAACAAATCGTCGCTTTGGTCTTCGTCTCGCATCTCGTCGCCGTCGCCATCGTAATCGTCGTTGAAGTCGCCGAAGTCGTCGTTGTAGTCGTCGTTGTAGTCGTTTTCTTCGCGTTGGAGACGTTGTTGTTCCATGTAGAGATCGTAGGCACGGCGGTGCATTTCTTCCGTCGTTCGATCGCACGCGTCTTCGAGTTGCTTCGTCAGTCTTCGATCCATGGTCACGCCAGAGGCTTCGTGGGTGCGCTGGACTTTGCACTCTAAACCACGCGCTCGGCAAATCAGTTGCACTTTCCGCGTGACGTCTTGGACAACGTTTTTACGAACGCGGTCGGATTGCGCTCTGATGTCTACCGAAAACGTGGTTCGAGAACCAATGACGTTGGTCGCGCCTGGGAAGATTTGAAATTCACCGACGGTACACACGAGCATGACTTCCGGCAACGCTTCGCCAACGCCGCCTTTTTTACATCTCTTTTCGATTTCGAGGACGGCTTCAGCCGCGGCTGGAGTTGAATCGCGTCTGGCAACCATCGGCGTCGTCCCGGCGTGTCCTTGAACGCCGTTGATGATGACTTTTAGTCTGGTTTGCCCGGCGATGCCGGCGACGGCGGCGATGGGAAACCCCCCGAGTTCGAGAACTTTACCTTGTTCGATGTGAACTTCCACGTACGCTCCGAACGATTGTTTCGGAAGTCTGGCTGATGTGATAGATTCTTTTGTGCCCGGTAAACCGGCGTTCCTCAACGCCTGTAAGAACGTCGCGCCTTGCTTATCGACGACGTCGTACACGTCGTCCGGCAACGTCCCAACAATCGCTCGCGAACCGAGGAAAGTGGACCCAAAACGAACGCCTTCTTCGTCCGAGAAACCGATGATGTGAATGTTATACTCTCTCACCGGGTTCGTTCGTCTCAACGCTTTCGTGGCGGCGATGGCCACCACGACCCCTAAAGCACCATCAAACATACCCCCGTCGATGACCGTATCTAAATGCGACCCAACAAACATCTCCTTACGAATCATCTTCTCACCGTGTTCGTCTAACGACGGCGGCGTCGTCGCGTCCAAAACGCCGTGAATGTTCCCCGCGGCATCCGTGAATACCCTCAAACCGGCATCCGCCATCCACTCTTTAATCTTAGAGTGCGCTTCCATGGACGCTTTGGACAAAAACTGTCTCTCCAAATGCCCGGCCGCGTCTGAGAACGTACCCAGAACGTTTAATCGTCTCACCGGTTGGTCCTCTAACACGTGGTCTAAATATTCGTTCAACTGCTTCTTTTCCGGCGTCGGGAGTTTTTTCTTCTCTTTCGCCTGCTGCGCTTGCTGCTGTTGCTCTAAGCGCTGCTTCTTTCCTTTCTCCTGCTGTTTTTCTTGGTCGTCTTGCTGTTGTTGTTGTTGCTGCTGCTGTTGTCCCGGAGGCGGCCCGCGCTTCGTCGGCGGCGGCGGCGGTTGTCGCCGCTGCTGTTGCTCCTGCTGCTCCTGCTGCTGGTCATCCGGAAACGACTCAGCGTCATCCTCCGCGTCGTCATCAACATCATCATCATCACGTGGCGGTGGCGGTTTTTGCTGATGCGCGTGCTCTTCCTCCTCTCCTAATTCTAATTCTAACTCCTCAGGCACCACATTCGGCGGTGGTGGTGGCATTCGTTGCTGCTGCGCACTCTGCTCTTGTTCTTCTCCGCGCGGTGGTGGCATCTGTTGTCGATGGTGTTGTTGCTCGCGCTGCTGCTCATACACTGGCATATGGTTGTTGTTCTCATTCGGCGGCGGTGGTTGTTGTTGCTGTCGATGATGACCCCGCGTCGTCCCTACCATGTGCGGCACGAACATCCCCGATTCTCGAGCGTCGTCTTCCTCCATCCGATTGTTCATGATGTAATCTTCCTCTGTCTCATCTCGCGCGAGCGCGAGACGCAGAAACGCGAGAAGAAAACAGACCAAAAACGCGATGTAAAGGTGACTTTGATGCTTTGCTTGTTGTCCTCCTTGATGCCGATGAGTACGCTTCATATTTCTTTCTTTAGTGGTATTATGAGAGAGTCTATAGTGTTTTTTGCGGCGGAATGTGTGACGTTTTTGACTGATTTTTTTTTTTCAATTCTTCTGAAGAAATTTTTTTTGTCTCTCTCTCTCTCTCGTAAAACGCTTCCTCTCTCTCTCTCTCTCGTATAACTCACTCTCTTTCGCGTTCTTCGTCCTCCTCCGTGTGAATCTGCGCTTTCGCGACGGCTAACCTCGCACCGAGCACGCGAAAGGCAGAACACGAGACGACGTTTATTTTATTTCTCACGAAAAATTCGATTGATTTTGGGTTTCCGGCGTGTTCGCCGCACGCGGAGACTTCGGCGAGGCGACGAAGACGACGAGGGCGACTTTTCGGTTTGCCGGTTTCGTCTTTGTCGGTTTCCTCCTCCTTTTCCTCCTCGGTGATCTCGTTTAAGGCGATTTTGATGAGCTTACCGACGCCGTCCCAATCTAGAATTTCGAACGGGTCGACTAAGGCGACTTTCTCGCGCTCGTACGCTTGGAAAAACGAGCTGTCGTCGCGCGAGTAGCCGAATGTCATTTGCGTCAAATCGTTCGTGCCGAGAGAGAAAAACAACGCTCGAAGGGGGAAGTTTTCCTCGCCGACATCTTCGATGTCGATCAAGTTCTTCGCGATTAAGCAAGATCGGGGCGTTTCGAGCATACACCCGACTTTAAACGGATGGTAATCGAGCTCGTATTCGCGTTCTTTTGCCAATCGGCTTTCAAAGTGTTCTTTGGCGAAGCGAAGCGTGTGGCGTCTCGCCAAATACGCCGCGTGCATCTCGCGATCAATGATGTGGACTTGTTGGAGGTATTCACTGACCGTAGCGACGAGCGGGATCATGATTTTGACGACCGGTTGGATGCCAGTTTTCTCGTGCGCGTCGTAATACGCGTGCGCGATAGCGCGAGTGGTCATGGCCGTAATTCCCGGATGTGAGATTCCCAACCTACATCCTCGATTTCCCAACATGGGGTTCGTTTCGCGTAACTTTGCGATTTTCGCGCGCAACGTCGTCTCGGAGACGCCGCAGTACTTTGTGATTTCTTCCAAGATTTCCGGATCGTCTAACTCGGTATCTTTCGGTAGAAATTCGTGCACGGGCGGGTCTAACAAACGAATCGTGATGGACTTCTCGTGTCCCACGGCGTGAAGAAGGTTTGCGAAATCGTATCTCAGGATCGGTTCGATATCCGCCAAAGCCTTTGCGCGAGCGTCTTCGTCGCTCGCGAGGAATAGCTGGCGAACACATCGAACGCGATCGGGAGATGCTAAGAACATGTGTTCCGTGCGGCATAAACCGACACCTTTTGCCCCAAACGTCTCCATGGCGAACCTTATTTCTTTCTCCGTATCGCAGTTCGCGTAAACGACGGTCTCGGATGGGATATCGTCGACCCATTCCATGAAATCCATCAACGCTTTGTTGTCTTTTACGGCGGTTCCCAACGGTTCCAACTCTTTTTCACCTTCGATGACTTCGCCTCGCGTGCCGTCTATGGATATGAAATCGCCTTTTCTGAACGAAACGTCCGGATACTCTTCGAACACGACCGATCGTTCGACGATAGTTCTTGGCGTATCGGCCGGTTCGAGCGCGTCGGGATGCGTGGTAAGGTCAATATGCTCAAGGCGAGGATGCGGAGCAACATGATACTCGTGATCGACAAAGTGCATGGACTTTGTTCCCGCGACGCACGGTTTCCCCCAACCCCGCGCCACGACGGCAGCGTGAGACGTCATCCCGCCGCGCGCGGTTAAAAATCCTTCGCTCGCGTGCATACCTCCAACGTCTTCTGCGCTCGTTTCTTCTCGGACGAGGATAACTTTCTGGCCAAATTTGTGCATCTTAATAGCATCCGCAGATGTAAACGCGATGCGTCCTGACGCGCACCCTGGACTGGCTGCTAGTCCTTCCGCCAAAACGTTCCAAGAGTCGATACCGCCTCCCAGAGACGTGAACGTCGGGCGACGAAACGTCGGGCGACGAAACGTCGGGTGGATGACTTGTTCGATGTGTTCGACGTTGACGTACTTCGCGACGGCATCTCTCGGAGAGATCAGATTATTCTTCTCGACGAGATCAGTGGCGATTTTAAGTGCCGCGATTCCAGTTCGTTTGCCCACCCGACACTGTAAAATATACAACACGTTATCTTCGGCGGTAAACTCGACGTCCATCATGTTCTTATACGCCTTCTCGAGGACATCGCAAGCCTCTTTCAACTCCTCCAAAGCGTCGCCGAATCCGAATTTTGCCATATCTTCGATTTGCTCGGGCGTTCGAATACCAGCTACCACGTCTTCGCCTTGCGAAGATTGCAACCATTCGCCGTAGATCGTATCGTCGCCTGTTGCCGGGGATCTGGTAAAACACACTCCGCTCAAGCTCTTGTCGTTCAAGTTCCCATACACCATCGCTTGAATATTGACGGCAGTTCCCGCTAGGCCAGTTGTCTTGGTCACCTCTCTGTAGACGCGCGCGCGCGGGTTATTCCAAGACTTGAATACCGCCTCGATGGTTAACATCAACTGTTCCTCCGGATCCTGCGGGAACGTTTTATCGTGCGCGTCGTAGACGTCTTTGTAACTTTCGCACAAAGATTGTAAATCATCCGCGTTCAAATCGACGTCGTTTTGCGCGTTTCTCAACTCTTTCAACTTTCTCAGTTTTCTCTCAAAGTCTTCGTGCGGAATCCCAAACACGACGTCTCCGAACAAATCCAACAATCGTCGATACGCGTCGTACAAAAAACGTTTCCCAGATTCCTCCGTAAAAGACGTCGCCGTCAACGCGTCCACCACTCGATCGTTCAATCCTAGATTCAACACCGTATCCATCATCCCAGGCATGCTCGCAGCTGCCCCAGATCTCACGGATAACAACAAAGGCAACTCCTCGCCGACAAAATCCGTACTCTTCCTCCAGAATATCTTCGACACTTCCTCGCCGATCACGTCCACGGCTTCGAAAATCAACTCCTCCAACCCGCCTTTGAATATCTCTTTCCCTCTTTCGAGATATTCCTTGCACGTGTTCACGCTCAGCGTCGCTCCCGGTGGCACTCTCAACCCGAGGTTCGTCATCGCCGCGAGTCCAGCACCTTTCCCTCCCAAGATTGATTTCATCGTCGCGTCGCCGTCGCATCGCGATTTGGTGAACAAGTACACTTTCTGTTTCCTCACCTCTGCGCTTTCTTTTCGTATCTCCTCTCCCGTTTTTTCTTTGACATCGCCGCTTTTTGCATCGGAATATCCGACCGACGCGAACACTTTTCGTCCGATTGAACGCAACATTCGCGGTCGTGTTTCTTTTCTTCTTTCAGATCTCTGCGTTGTTCGTGTTTTTCTAAAATGTCGCGAAAAGGAGGACGATGATGCGCGGAAAAGCGACATTATTTGTGAAGCTTTCTTTACGCGTATTTTTTATTCAAGATACGAACGTGCAGCCAAATCCCTCAAAACACCCCGAGAGAACTAGAGTACCATCAAAGAGAGAGAGAGAGAGAGAATGAGCAACGCGATGGACAAAATCATCAACAGCGCGTTGGATGCGGTGGAAGAGCACGTGGTGCAACGGTTAGAAGACACCGGTTTGGTCGTTTTCGACGACGACGACGACGACGCGAGCAAAAGAACAACGCTGAAAGGGAGAAACGTCGTCCAAAAGTTGAAACTCATGCGAGAGGAAAAAAAGCGCAGGAAGGAAACGAAAGAGAAGAAAAGGAAAGAGATAAAGGAAACGAAGGCGGAAAGGAAAGGAGAGGATAAGGCGTCGGATGCGAAGTTGATGGAAATCGTGAAGAAAGCGCAGCAGCAGCAGCGGGAAACTTCTGATGATGCGAGTGATGACAAAAACAAGGGAAAAGACGACGTCTTGGTGAAGGCGCTGTTGAAAGAGGTGCAACGTTTGCGCGAACGAGTGAAGACGAGTTACGAGGAGGAGGATGACGAGGACGAGAACAGGGAGACTGGCAAGAATGTCTCCTCTTTATCGTCGTCGTCATCGGAGGAAGAGGATTCCATCTTGCTCTCGGCGATTGAAGAAATCGAATCTACGTCTGCGTTGCGGAGCGAGTTGGACGTGTCTCTCCGACAGTTGCAGAGGAGCAAGCAAAGCACGGTGGATTCAGAATTGTTGGAAAAAGAACGAGAAGGATTCGAGGAGCGCTTAACTCGAGAAGTGGAGAAGAAGACGAAGGTTTTGGAGGTTAGAAAATCGGCGGCGGAAAACGCTGCGGATCAAGCGAGGAAGAAATTCGCCGAGGCGGAACAAAATTTACGAGAGTTGAGGAAGAGACACGACGAGGCGCAGAGTCGCATTTTTGATTTAGAAAATAACGAGGTGGAGATGAAGTCGACGTTGGCGAAAGATCGAGAGAGCTTGAAACTCGAAGCCGAGAAATTGCAGAAACGCGAGGAGGAATTCGTGAATAAGACGAACAACGTCATCAATAACGGCGGAGGAGTAGGTATGACGATGAGGAGTAATAACAACAGTCTCCCGGAACTCGGCGTCGCGGCTCTGGAGGAAAAGCTACAAGTGAAAGAGAGGATGATTGCAAAACTGGCGGAAGATGTGGAGGAGATGGAGAACGCGTCGGTGGCAGTCGCGAAAGAGGCGGAAAAGAACGTCGCGAGTTTAACGAAACAGTTAACGGAGACGAAATTGAAATTGGAAGAAACGAAGAGAGAACTGATGAAGGAACAGAGCAACGCGGAAATGAGCGGTGCGAAAGTTGTCGAGGAATTGAGAGAAAGAGTGCGAGTGTTACAAGCGCTGGTGGATTCTGAAGATGGTGACGTAGCCGAAGCTATGTCGATTAGGGGAAGCGACGATACCAACGAAAGAGGCGAAGGAGAGGAAGACGAAGGCAACGGCGGTAAACCGCTGATTGCGGTTCGGGACAAGAACAGAAGATTAGCCGCAGAGATTGCCGTTGCGAAACGCGCGAAAGACGACGCGAACAAGGAGAAAGAAGTAGCCGTCGAAAGAGCGGTCGCGGCGGAGACGAAATTGATGCAAGCCGCGGAAACTATTTCAGTTTTAGAGGACGACTTAGCGAAGCGAACGACATCAACATCATCTGCCGCAACACACGACCCATCATCGTCCTCGACAACCACGACAACGACTACAGATACGGATATGATTGCAATTCTAGCTTCGCAAAGAGACCGATTCAAACGCCGAGTCTCCGAACTCGACGAGGAGAAAGCTCGCGTCACGACTGAACTCTCCTCGACGAGCGCCAAAGTCACAAAACTCGAAGAAGATAACGTCAAACTTTTCGAAAAGATTCGGTACGTTCAGAAATATTACGCGTCAAAGATATCAGGCGGTGCCTCCGCGGCAGTCAAAATTCTTCGCGTAGACGAATCTGGCGTGCCTTTGAGCGATTCCTTAGAAACGGAAAAATCTGCCAACAAAAGCGCTAGGTATTCGTGCGGCGTTGGTGGCGTGACGATTGGCGTGGACCGTTTGGCGATCTCAGATGGCATGCGCAAACGCGCACAGCGATACGGTTGTGGTTTCGGTGGAGGCGGTCACGGTGATTTAGAGAGCGCGAGTTTAGGCGGCGACGAAGGCGGCGTCGTGAGCAGATACCGCGATAAATACTTGGCAAGATTGAACCCGTTCAACGCGTTCAAACGCACGGAAAGCGAGGATGGAGGTTCATCAAATTTAGCGACACACGATCGATTAGCCATGGCGGGAGGTAAAGCGCTTTTGTCTAGTCGAGGTTTTCGCAGTTTTTTTGCGCTTTACTTTCTCGCCATGCATGGATTCTTGGCGATGGTGTTATACTCGCACCGAGCAAAGCTCTCGCTCGATTGAGAAATTCAGAAGGTTCTGTATTAAATGATTCTCGATAAAAGTAGTTTGTCGTAGCGCACACTTACTAGTAGAAAGATTAGTTTGTATTGATTGTTAGTCATCTACCGAGAGTATGTATATACCTAGGTATGGATAATGTACTGGAACGATTATGATTATTTTATACAACTTGTGGGGTTTTAAACACTTTCTCGACGATCGCGTTATCGCTCGATAATATCAAATGCTTCACAATCTCGTACGTCGCGAAGGAAACCGCGCTCATCGGCAAGCACCTCGTTGCCGCGACCTTTGCGCCTTTATACAAACTCCCAATACCTCTATTCATCGCCATCAACCGAAACGTGTCGTGGAAAGATAATGCAAACCTATTGGTCGCCGCTTTTCTCGCGATCAACTCCATCGGAAACGCCGCCAGTTGCCCGGTAGTCGCGGAAATCGCGCCGACGCACATCGAAACGTGCGGCTCGCAATATTCTTTGTCAAAGGTGTCCTTGTACCATTCGGCGATGATATCGTACGTCCCAAACGTCAACGCTGCTTCCGGCGCAATCGCCAACAACGCCGGCGTCAAGCCTCGCATTAAACCACCATAGCCTTCTTTCTTCACCACGTGATGCACTCCCAACGGGACAGAAAACGGCCCGGTAAAATTTTCCGCAATCTTCCCGGCGGCTTTCCTCGTCGCGTACGCGTCGAGAGGATACAACAACAAACACGCGCTCACTCCACACAACGCTCCGGCGAGCATTTTAATCGAAATCTCCTGGTCTTTTTTCTTCTCTGGTTGTTCTAAAACTTCTACGCTTTTTCTCGCTGTCCTTCTTCTATTCTTACTACTACTCTTCGACGACGCTTCAGCCGTTCTTCTCTTCTCCCTCCGCTTCTCCAAAATCGCGTGTAAATTCGAGTTAAAGAAATGAAACGTCGCAAAATTCAGACCTTTACTCGGTCCGTATCGTAGAACCATCGTCGCGTTTCCGGCAAACAGCGTTTTCACGCCTTCAGTCCTGGCGATTTTTACCAGCGAAGGGACCAGTTTACTCGAACCAGTGAGCTGGTTCGTCATTTTCCTCACCTGAACAACATTTAACGGCGACGTGACGGTTCTCGATAACGCGCCGCCACAAAAACCGGCGACTAAGTGCGTCAAAAAAGTCGCCTCCCCGTGTTCCGTTTTTCTCGTCTTCTTTTCCTCGTCTTCGTTTTGTTGCGTCTTCTTCTCGTTTGATGCTTTTCCATCGACGTTATTCGTATTCACGTGAACAACAGATAAGCAAGAAACGGATTGATTTTTTCCTTTACGTCGTGACGTGACGCGACGAGTAGTCTCCGCCTTTCGTCGTAAAGATGGTAACGACGACATGACGAACGACGACTCCGCCGATGCCGCTGCTTTTTCTGCTTTTCGATGCCGCGCGGAAAGTGGTTTTAGAGTCGCGAGTTTGGATTGATTTTGTGTTTCTCTCGGGAAAAGACGCGGCGGCTTTTTTTGCGGAATTTCTAACAAAAGCGACTGACTTTTACGCTCACGTTTCGAATATTCTCTGCGGTATTACATCGGCTAACTATTCTACTTTTTCTGGAACCCTATCGCGCCAACCTTCTCCAAAGCTTCGCTCGCGCACGAGTTTATGACTTTGAACCTTTGCGGTCCTAAGTGCGAGCCACCGAACCATCTCGTCACGCAGACGAAGACGCATTCGCTCCCTCGCAAACGCAAAACGTTGGCCAAGTTCTTCCCGGCGCCGGTTTCACCGTCGTCGTTGAAATCGTCGTCGTTTGGTATTCGATACGCGAACATTCTCGGATGCGTGGCAGTTTGGACTTTTTTGTCCAGTAAGATGAGCTTTAACGCTATTTTGATTTCTTTGATCGTTTGGACGTTTGTTACCGTGTGCGCTTGGAATCTGCATTTTTCGTAACACACGATTTCGTGAGATTTGAAGCGCTTCCGAACGTCATCCGCCAGCTCGGTTTCTAACAACGGCGTGACGTTCGGATCACCCTCGTGTTTCCAACTCACCAAATGATCGTTATTAAATATCGCCTCTTTCGTTTTCCTCTCCTCTTCGCTCATATTCTTCTGTTTCTCCCTGCGTTCTCTGGCGTACCTTTCGTTCTCTTCTTTTTCCTTCGCCTCTCGTTTCTTCGCTAGCGCGTCTTCTCGCGCGAACATTTCTTCGTACTTCTGTATGAAATCAAACGCGAACACTTCGCCTTTCTTTGACAGGTATAAATCGTCTTTCATCTCTGTGACCGTTTTTTCAAAGTCCCACGAAAAGTTATCCGGCGTTTTTAACACATCGATCGAGAACGCTTTTCGCGAAGGATACGAGTTGCCATCGAAGGTCAAAATCATTCGATTTGTGGGTGAGAACGTCACGGCAATCTTCTTCTCTGAAAACGATTCAGACGACGTAAACGACTCGTTTTCTTTTCCAAAATCTTCTCGACTAATAACGACGACCTTCTTTTCATCTTCTTTAACTTCTTCTTCTTCTTCTTCGTTGTTGTTGTATATCGCTTTCAACGCTTCGATTTCATCTCGAATTTCCCTAAAGTTTTCCTCTTTCTCCTGAGGCTGCAAACACTCCACGTCTTCCATATCAGATGATGAACAGCAACATTTTTTAGGGGGTGTAACGCGCGGTTCCTTTATTATGAGTATTGCGTGTGTTTTGCGCGTAGTAGTAGCAGTAGTATTCAACGAGAGAGTGCAACAGAGTAAAAACTATATTATGAAGACAAAATCTAACGAATTACGCACTACGTCCGAATCTCCAACATCGGACTCAACATACACAACTGTTGCTAAAAGAGCTTCATTTTGTATGGAATCTGATTTTAGTAACTCTTCTCGGTCGATTTGTGGGCCATCTTCGGGAGTCTCAGTATTCTACAGATCATCGTCGTTACGCGATTCGGTCTCTCGTGATTACTCGGAAGCCGCCTCGGGCGCGACAGCTTTCGGTTCTTCTTCAACAACAGCAGCAGTAGCGGTCGCCGCCGTTTTATTTCTCTTCGCTTCCAACTGTTTCATAAACTTCTCCTCGGCGTCTTTCGCCGGGTCGTATTGCGAGGACGGCATGATGTATCTCGGCTCGCCGTTCGGCGGGGGCATGGTGCACGGGGTGACCAAGTTGCACGTGACTTCCGCGAAAGCAATTTCGGGGGATGAAAGAAGCATCATCATCATCGATAACGACGTCGTCGTTGCGACCCCGAGAAGCGCAGCTTTCCTTAAACGATGATGATGAGGATGATGATGATGATTGTTGTTCTTGTTGTCGTTGGTGTTGTTCTTCGCGACCATAACGCAACAAAGACGCCCCCGTCGCTGAGCTTGCCTTTTCGTAGCACATTTCGTATGAGTATTCTTCAAAGAAGAAGAAGAAGAAGAAGCTATTCTCGTTGGTGTTGTTGATGATGACGTCGCTACAGAAAACATGACGACGAGGATGATGATTTGCGCGTTTATGTGTGTGTGTTTCTGTGTTTCTCTGCGCGCAGATATAATGGAGAATTTGACACATTTTCCCTCACAACTACTCTATTATCAAAGTCAGCCCGTCAAAGAGACTTCAGAGGAGAAAAGAGAGACGCTACGAGAGCGATTTTGTGCGCAGGAGCAACGGAGCAGTGGTACGTACCATTTTTGAATGAGTCGCGTCGACGTGCGAGCGTTAAAGGAGGACGAACGAATCCAAATCGTCACCATCTCGGGAAAGGAAACGAGAAACAGTTTAGATAAGAACAGTTTGAAACTGTTGGCGTCGGCGTTTATCCTCGCGAATGAGGAGGAAGAGAACGAGAAGAACACAAAAGCGAGATGCATTATAGTAACCGGCGACGGAGACGAGGCGTTTTCGTCCGGGATAAACTTACACGCGGCGAAAGATGTGTTCCAAATGTCTGAATTTGATTACGACGCAGACGTAGTACACGCGATGGAAAAGTGCGAAATTCCTATCGTTTGCGTGGTGAACGGAATCGCGATAAACGCGGGGTTTGAAATCGCATTGGCGGCGGATATTGTGTTGGTAACCAAAAATGCGGTTTTTATTGACACGCATATGGATTTAGGCTTACTCCCGTCTTGGGGGTTATCGACGAAACTTCCGCGAGCGGTTGGCGCCTCCAACGCGAAGTTGGCGAGCGTTTTCGGTGAAGCGTTGAGCGGGGAAGACGCGGTTCGTTTCGGATTGGCACAAGTGAAGGTATTTGAGAGTAAGAGTGAGGCGATGACAGAGGCGATTCGTTTAGCGAAACAGATGATGGAGAAGAGCAGGAGTACAGAGAGAGCTCGAGTCGCTTTGGACATCATCGATAAAGGGTGGGAGAAATCCTACGGAGAGGCGCGAAAAATCGAGCGCGAAAAGGCGTTTGCGCAATACAAAACGCTACCGCTGGATGAAATGTTTAAAACGCCTCGAATTTCTGGAAGAGGAAAAATGCGGTCAAAACTTTAATAAAAGAATAATAAAAGAATAGAGCAGTTTAGATAATAGAAGCGTAGATTTGTAGAGAGATTAAAAGAAGAATGAGGAGAAGCGCATCATCATCGCGCAATAATTTTTGCGCGCGAATCAATTATTGCGCTGCGTTTCTAGAAGTGCTGTCTTTTTGCGACGAAACCACGGTCGACCGTCGTCGTTGCAACTGACTCGCCAGTTCTTCCATCATGCTCATTTGAGCGCCGCCTCTCGATGCGTCCGCGGCAGTTTTTTTTGTCCTCTCCCCTGCGCCTGTTTTGGTTTTGTCGTCGGTATCACTCGTCGCGTTCGACTTTCGAGGCTTTTTATCCTGATCCGTGGAAACACTAACTTTTCTTAAATTCGCACCTCTTCGTATAGCTTCCATGAGCGCGCCGCGTCCATCGTCGCCTGCGGCAAGCGAAGGCATTTTTTGCCTCGAGGTATTCGAGGGTGGCGGTGGCGGCGGAGGCGCAGGCACGGACGCCGGCGCCGGCCTGTTGACGTTGTCGTTACTGCTATTGCTACTCGTTCCAACGCTACGTTTTTGACTCGTCAATGCAGAGGCACTCCCTCCTCCTTTCTTTTTTTTCGGCGGTTGCGCATTCCTCGTCGTCCTCGTCGGTGGATTTCGTAAAAACGCGCTCGGACTGTACGGATTCTCGGACGTGAGCGTAAACTCGTACAAATCAGTTCCGCCGTCGCCTTCTTTACTTTTCTCCCCGGTATCCTTCTTTGACGCGGATGGTCCGGGCGACGGTAACGTTCCAGGAAAGACCACAACGGGCGCATCTGAAGCCTTCGGACGAAAACTGAACACGCTTTCCAACGACTTCTTCGCGCTGACGCTCTCTTCGTCACCGGCGGCAGAAGTGCTCGCGTTGTTTACATCGGCATCCCGCGTGCGTGCGCTTCGGACGAATTCCTCCGGAATTGCGATTGATTTCGGCGGCGGCGAAGAGAGAAAAAGTTTTTTCGCAAAACCATCGCTCAATTCTTCCGCCTCGTTACCGTCCTTCCAGACTTCTTCTTCTTCTTTTTCTTTTTCTTCTTCTAAAGCGTCTCCTTCGCCGCCTTTCCCTTTACCTCCAAAACGCAACGCTTCGCAATCGTAGAACGCCGTCTTTGCCGGAACCACGTCCGCCAAGGACCCTCTGCGACGGAGGATGCGCTTCGCGTCGACAACGAATTCATTTCTCCCTCCCCCATCACCACCTTTCATCAAAGACCTCGCCAACGCCCTCGCTCTGTCCCCGTACCGTCTCGCCTCCTGTGCCATCCTCTCCAAATCTTTAAACGCCCTCCTCTTCGGTCTCTTTTCATTCGCTTTGCGGAGCGCTTCCCGCACCGTATCGTCGTACCGACACCAAGACATCCCGCCGCCGCTTTTCCTCCCACTCTTCTCCACCACTCCAAAAGGGTACTCCCTCGAAGACTCCACCACTAACAAAAGTGAATCCTCTTTTATCCTTTGTGCGTACTTGACTTTCTTCTCGCATTTTTGCACTCGCTCGTCCATCTCGAGCAGTTTTAGGAGCACACCATCCATCTCTCGTTCCAAGTCTTCGCACATTTTGTCCGAGATTTTTGAGACCTGTTCTAACGCGCATAAAATCGTCTCATTCGCAGAAGAAGCGCTGCTGAATACTGTTTCGTCGTCGTTTTCTTCGTCTTTCGCACTCTTTTTCGTATCGTTAGACTTCTCAAACGTTGTTCTTGTTCGTGTTGTTCGAGCGGCGGGGAGACAGACCGCCAACGGTATCGTCGTCGTGAAAAGATCATCTTCGTTGGTGTTCATGCGTATCTCTCCGTAACGCGCGGTGCTCTGAATGTTTGCACGCTCTTAAAGCGCACGTGTGCGTGTGCGTTTAATTCTTCTCTCTCTTTCTCTCCGACTCTCTCTCTCAAAGTTCTATATGTGCGGCTTTAGGTGAGACTCCTTATGGGGGAAAATGCATCACTTTTCGAGCAAACACATCACATGAAGAAGCGAGCGCTTTCCTTCCTCCACGCGTCGTCAAAACTCTCATTCGGTCGCTCTCCTCGATTTTCTTTTCAACGTCATCTTTTGTGTCCTCGTTTCTTTTCTTCTTCCTCTTCGTCTTCTTCTCTCGAGAATAGGACCGGAAAGGAGCACACATTCTTTCGATATTTCTCGAGACGAGACAACGAATCCGGTGTCTACGTGAGAACGTCTTTCCCTCTCGAAGAAGACGAAGAAGACAAAGAAGATACAGATAAAGAAAGAGGCGCGGTGGAAAACGAGGATATCGTCGTCGTGAGGAACGCGGCGACGAGACAACCCATCGCCACCGTGGTCTCTCTCGTAAAAACGAATGATGTTCAGCAGACGACGACGACAATTAAAGCGAAGTGCTTGGAAAAGCTGAATTTTTTAGAGGAAAATTTTCATCGAGGAGGAGGCAATAAAGGAGGCAAATGGAACGCACGCACGAGCCGAACCCGAGCTTCGATACTACAGAAATGGCACGACTTAATCGATCGAGAGAAAGAAATCATCGCGAAACTGATGACCTATGAAAACGGGAAACCGAGGAGCGAAGCGTTGGGGGAAGTGGCGTACGCGAATTCATTCGTCGAATGGTTTTCCGAGGAAGCGACGAGAGCGTACGGAAGGAACATGCCGTCGTCGACGTCGACGTCGAGTCGGTGTTCGGTGATTAAGCAACCCGTGGGGGTGGTTGGGTTAATATGCCCGTGGAATTTTCCGGCGGCGATGGTGACGAGGAAAGTCGCCGCGGCGTTGGCGAGCGGATGTTCCGTGTTGTTAAAACCGAGTGAAGTGACGCCTTTGTGCGCGTTGAAATTGGTAGAATTGGCGTACGAGGCGGGCGTGCCGAGAGAAGCTTTAGAAGTGATCGTGACGAACGAAAGCGAACAGGTTGGGGAAGCGATGACGGAATCCGACGCTTTGAAGAAGATTAGTTTTACCGGGTCGACGAGAGTTGGAAAGTGGTTAGCCAAGCGAGCGGGGTTGAAGAAACTGTCTCTTGAACTCGGCGGGAACGCGCCTTTTATCGTATTCGAGGACGCTGATATCGACAGCGCGGTTTCCGGCGCGATGATGGCAAAGTTTAGAAACGCCGGGCAGACGTGCGTCAGTCCGCAACGGTTCATCGTCCACGAGAGCGTGTTTGAGGAATTTTACGAGAAGTTTAAAGAACGCGCGGGAAAATTATCCGTCGGGGATAACTCGAAAACGTACCCGAAAGGCCAGTTTTCCATGGGACCTTTGATCAACGCGAAAGCGAAGGAGAAAGTCGCGCGAGCGTGCGAAGATTTTTACGGAGGGAAGGATAAAGTTTCCACGCCGTGGTGGTCGACAGATGACGTCGATTCAAATTTCGTGTACCCGCAAATTCTACGCATGGATAAGGAAATCAAACGCGAACGCATCGTCGCGGCGGGGAGAGAGGACGAAAAGAAGGCTCTGGTATGGCGAGAAGAAATTTTTGGACCGATCGCCGTTGTGACCGATTTTCAAACGGAGAAAGAAGCGTATGATTTAGCCAACGATACCAAGTCCGGTTTATGCGCGTACGCGTATACGCGAGATATATCAAAAGCGACCAGAGCTTCCGAAAGTTTGAATTTCGGCATCATCGGCATAAACACCGGGGCTATATCTGCGCCCGAGGCGCCGTTTGGCGGTATGAACGATTCCGGCTACGGACGCGAAGGCGCCGTAGAAGGCATGGAGGCTTTTTTAGAAACGAAATACGTAGCGTTAGGGGGTGTATAATACTAGTAGTAAGTGAAGTAGTTTGTAGTAGTTTACATTTTGTTTTGTTGTTGTCAAAATTATTACCCGCGATACTTTTCGTATTCTTTATCCGCGTTATACGGCGTCCAGATAATTTTCTTCGCGTCCACTCGCACGCCCGGTCCCCCGGCGTTTTTCAAATGTTTCTGAATCAAATCCGGCGCCGCGCAAATCACGTACGCGCCTTTCTGATACGCCAATAAGTTCAAGTGTTGCAACGTCGTGATGATATCTTCCGTTTTAATCATCGTCAAATCCGACAAGTCTTTAATCGACACGAACTGTCTGTTTGGATCCGCCAACAACGCCAGCAACTCTCTCGTCCAATACCCTCGGTAGGACACCAACCCGAGATCGGACAAAGGTCGCTCCGGCGTCCCGACTTTTCCTTCTTTCTTCGATAACTCGTACGAAAACGCAATCAGTAATTTCCCGTAGCCTTTCCGTTGGTACGGCGGTAACGTCAAAATACACGCCAAGTTATACCCTTCCTCCGAACACTTCTCCTTGGAAAAGTACCCGACGACGTGGTATCCTCTCTCGTCCCATTCGCACAAGACGTAAAACAAAAACAGATCGACGTCGTAATACAACGTCTTGTGATCCAAAAACAACTTGGCCAAATAACATAAATTTTGACAAAACATTTTGTGCTTCTTCCCGTCGATTTCAAAGAAGGAAATCTTTCCGTTTCGGTAGATTTCCTCTCCCGGCGGATGTTGCACCGTGCACTTCTTCAAATGTCTTTGCAATTGCTCTTTCCTTTTGAAAAACGCCAACGTATACTCGCAAAAGTACAACTTCTTGGTCCCGTTATACTCCGGAGGAAACGGCGAGAAATACCACGTGTCCATCTCGTGATTTCCAAGCTCGATGCTCAAAATATTCCGGACTTTTGTGAACTCCTCGTGCTCTTGCAACGCCCTCGGATCAAACTCCGCGTGCTCCGGGTCGGGATGCGCGTTCCCGTGCCCGCCCCCGTGGCCTTTCATCTTATTCTCCGCCGCGACGCCGTCGTTTTCTACTTTCACATCGTTCTTCTCGTTGTTCTCTCTCTTCTGTTTCTTCTTTTTCGGATCCTTCTCCCCGTCCTCTTTGCTCGGTTGCGCGTCCGCGACTTCCTTCGTCCTCGGTTTCTCCAGCGTCCCTAAATCAAAATCCATCAAGCTCACCCACGTGTCCAAGCGTCTGTTGAACGCTTCGTAGTGCACGTAGTACTCCACGTGTTTTGCATTCTCGGGTTTGTCCGGATCGTCTCGTTTTTCGATGATTTTTACCATGTAAAATTCATCCCCCGAGCGAAATCGGCACATGAGGCGAGAATTCACATCCAGAGGTAACGAGACGTCTCGAGGGACGATTACTTCGTCGTTCGATTTCGGGCGTTTTTTGTTCTCAGAGGTGTTGTCCTGTTATTCATTTAAGAGAAGAAGAAAGTAATGAAATGTCAGCTTAAAGAAAGAGAGAACAAGAGAGATCAGAGAATTCGATCGGTTTTTCCTCCCTAATTTTGGGGGCAAAGATGATGCATCATCATCAATCACAAAAACATTATGTTATTATTATTAGTAGTAGTAGTAGCATCACGCGAGGAGTGTCGTACCTTTGGCTTGACCATTATTATTGTTTCTTTTTCTTCGTGCACTCTCTCTCTCTCTCTCCCTCTCTTGTTTTCTCTTTGTTATTTTTGTCTCGTTGTTGTTGTTGTTATTGTTGAGCAAAAGAGGAGAAATTGTGGGGCAGACAGAAGCGAGAAATTTGGCGGCAAAATTCTTTCACACGCACGATGCAAGAAAAAATCGAAACTACGAGTATAAAATATTTCATCTGCAGTATTAAACTTTTATTTCTCCGATGACTCGGTTACTCCCCTCGAACAACTTCTCTTGGACGTTGACTAACTTATTTTCCGCTCGCACGCGAAACTGTTTCGCCAATAATTTGAGTTTACGAAAGACGCGCTTCGACGGATGGCCATGGCCGGAGAAGGAGGGGGGAGGCGGTTTGCGGAACTTGGAGGAGTCCTGCGCGCGTTCGTGTCCTCCTAATCGGTAGGCTTTGAGTCGCATTCGGATGGATTCCTCTTTTTGGATTTGGAGTTTGCGCTCGGCTTCCTCTTCGTCCTCGTCCTCGTTGTTGTCGGATTCGCTTTCGCTGCTGGTGTCCGAAACGACGGAGGACTCGCTTTCCCAGCCTTCTTTGCCCGAGTTCGGGTGGAGCGCGTACGACTTTTCCAGAAACTCAGCTTGTTCTAACAAGCAAACGAGCAAGATGAAATCTGGGAAATCGATGGCTATTTTCGATGTTTTGCTCGCGTCGTCGTTTTGAATTTGTTGCTCCAGACCTTCGGAGAAGGAGATGTGATCTCGACTGCGGACGGTGTTGGCATCCGTCTTTCTCGGGCTCATCGGTATCGATTTTTTTGCTTTCGAATTTTCTCCACCTGGAATGGATCTAATCCTCTCGAGCTTGCCTTCTTTCATGCTATACGTCGCGGCTTTCTTAGCGTTGTGGCATCTTATGACTATTTTGTTCGCCACTGAGTTCCTATTCTGAGCGCTCCAAAGTTGAATCACGCGTCGCAAATATCCCGGTTTGTGCTCGACTTGGACCTTTGTCAAAAGCTCCTCAACGTGCGAAAGTTTTATCTTCTGGTGACCTTTCCAATTCATCAAGTGAAACGTATTTTCTAAATCTTTAAACTTTTGTATCCCGACCTCGAAGTGTTCTTTGATGGCATCAGTTCTTCGTTTCAAGTTGATTTGAATAATCATCGAAGCCGTAGCTTCTTGCATCCCATTGACGATGACCCCGATGAACACGGAAACGAACACCAACGCGTTGATAATCACAAACGAGAAGAAATACACAAACGCGGTTGTTCGATTGCTTCTCGGGTGTTCGCACGGATACGGAGGATCCTCTTCCATTTCTTGTAGGTTGTGATAGTAAACGCCGTCGTCTTTGATGCCAAATTTATCGACGTCGCAGCCGAACATGTTCACCCATAACACGGCCGTCCAGTCTTCCAACATGGATACTTGAAACAACGTCAAAGAGGAAACCGGAACGGTTCGGAAATTGAACGGATCGTTCTCGGCAAATAACACTACACCAATAATGGAATAGGCGTAAAATACAAACACCATCAAAATCATCACGTAAATCAGAGAAAGCATTCCGAGCACTAACGATTGAATGATGATGTTCAATTGCGGGACCATACGCATGACTTTCACCAAACGCGCCAAACGCAACGCTCTGACGACTCTTGAAAACGACGCTAACGATTGCGCCTCGTCGAACGCACGCTCAGCAATCTCACCGCCTAAACCTACCAGAACGGTGACTAAATCGAATATGTTCCAACTCTTGTGTCTCCCGGTAAAAAAAGTCATCACTGGCGGATCCCAGTATACGGTGAACTTGATTACGATTTCAAACAAGAAGAGATATATGAAAGTCGACTCGACGTCTCTAATCCAGTTGGGGGAGTTGTCTACCATCGTGTGATCATCGCTATAGCGCGAAAATTGCGTGGCATATCCGCTAATAACGGCCGAGGCGATGATCGCGAGCATGATGAGAGATTCGAACCATTTCGTGGAGACTATATTTCTCGCCATCCAGCTTTGTATTTGTTCCATTCGCGAATCCGGAGTACCAAATTGATCTTTCTCCTTGTCATCCATGATGCCCGAAAACAAGTGCAAAATGGACATGATTTTGTTGTACTGTACGAGCGATAAACTATCGTCTAACGATTTGCGCGATTTCCAGACAGCCCCGATCGTTCTCGAGGTGAATTCTTTCTTCTCTTCGTTTCTCAACTGATCGACGCGTTCGTTCGCTTCGTCCATTTTCGCGGTAATGATACCAATAACTAAGGACATCATGATGTTACCAATGATTAAGATCATGGACAGAAAATACATGCCAGCAACGATTGGTTGCCCCTCGGCGTAGATTTTTGTTTCCCCGTCGTCATCTAACACATACGGGCAGTACTCCATGTAATCATCCTCGGTGTATCCGAAGTGTTCGCATCCGTACATGGTCGTCATCAAATATGTCCGCCAATCGTTCATTGTGGCTACGTTTGCGGCAGTCAGAAACGAAATCCCTAAATCTCGAAAGTGCATCGGGTCGGTCTCTGAAAATAAGGTGGCGCCTAACACAGCGTACACGTACATGACGACGAGAAGTAAAATAACCACCCACCCCATACCTTTGATCCCGGCGGCGATACCGGATAGAATCACCGAAAATGTTCGAAACGAGTAGAAAAACTTCAACACGCGAATCATTCGCAACAATCGAAACGCGGTGATTCTCCCGGGACTCAACCATCCGTCGTCAACGCCCGGCAAAGCGTCTACGCAATAACCGTAAATGATTAAAACGTTAACCAAGAAATCGTAGATGTTGCTCAAGTTTAAGAAATACGACCACGGTTCCCATTTTGCTAATCGGTACGTCTCCTCTATTTTCTCCGTCTCCTCTTCGAACTCGTGGTTGTAAACTATTTCTTTGTGCGTAATACGAACCACCGGCCCGGCACCACCGATTTTCACGATCGTTTCAATCAGAAACGTTATGTTGATGATGAGCTGTACCGCGTTGAAAAACGCCAAGCGCCACCCGCCAATCTGGTTCACCGTCGCAACCCCGACCCAATTATCGATACCTTCCGAGATGACGTAGAGAAAAACCATCGTCGCGATCCAAGTCGTAAAGAATCTCGTCTGCGAAAACTCAAAAAATATCGAGCCTCGCACCCAGTTCCGATCGTCCATTCTTATGTCCGCGTCGTCGTGCCTTCTTTTGGGCTCAATTTTCGCAACCTCCATCGTCCATTTGACCTGTTTCTTCCTCACACCGCTCGCGTATTTCCCTAATTTCGTGTCCTGTTTTGTCAACTTCTTTGCGACTGCGTTAAAAATGTTCTTAAACGCTTTGTTGACGATATCTAAGGTTGGATACCACGTGTTCTCTGGGTTCGGCAACTCGTACCGACTCGCTCCCCTCGTTTGCGTTCTTTTCATCATCGATTTCTTTCCGTATTCGTAGCCGTCATCGACAAACGAGTCCACGATATCAAGTGGCGTTCGTCGATGCACGAGAGTTTTACTTCGTTGAAATTCCTTCCTGTATTTATCTTCGGAGGAAGTCTTCGTGACATTCCTCGTCGTCGTCGTCGTCGCGGCGGCGTGCGTTCTCGTTCTTCTCAGGTACGTTTGACTTTCCTTCGCACCATCGTCGTTGGTTTCGCCTAACAAAACGTCGAACGAATCCTCCATCAACACGTCCAGCTCCTCCTTTCGATCTAAAGCCACTTGATACTCGTCTTCTTCCTCTTCTCCCTCTAGTTCTTCTTCTCCGTCTGCTTTCGCCGCCGGATTTGCCGTCTTCGCTCCGCCGCTCTTCCCGCTAAAGAACGTCACCGTCCGCATCATCCCGGGTCGTTTGTGATCTTTCACTCGAATCATCGTCTGCGCTGCTGTATCATTTTCATCCTCTCTCGACGACGCCGCATGCATCGACGATTGTCTTCTTCTTCGCTTAAAAAACTCCCCCTCTTCGCTCTCTTCTTCTTCTTCGTTTCTTTCCTCCTTGTCCTCCTTTTTCCTTTCATCGTCCCTTTTTGCGCGTTCGTTCATTTTCGCGGCGATGGCGGCACCCACGTGTCGCGAGAGCATTTTCGGCATCACGTATTACTCGCCAGCGCGGTGTCTCTCTGTTCTGTCTCGCTCTTTCAATACTCTCGGATGGTGATTCGTATCTTCGCGTCCTTTCACAACACACACGAGCGAAACAACAACAACAGAATCTTTCCCGAGATGCGACGAGACGAGAGAGAGGTCAAAAACGCTCTCTCTCTCGCGCGCCTGCGAGAAGAACAGAAACGAGAGACAACTCCTCCTCCTCTTCCTCTTCCTCCTCCTCGAAGAAGCTCTCTCTCCTCGCGAATAAATAAATAAATAATGAAGCGGCAAAAGTGTTCGCACGAAATGAAGTTCTCGAAGGACCTTTCGTGTCTCTTTCTCTCTCTTTCGTAAAGTAGACTATTAAACATATAACGTATGGAGTATATCAATTACAAAACTAGTACAACTACAAAACAATGGACTCTCGAGACGACCTACTCAGCGCTTTCTCTCTTCTTCTTTGAGAGTCGCTTTTGTGGACGGTCGTCGTCGGGAGAGAACTCCAACCTCTTCTCTCGATCTTTTCCCCTCTTTCCCTACCTAATTACTACACGGAGCGGCGACGACTTCCGCTCTCTCACTTCAATCGCTCTCTCTGAATTATTATTTAGAATCTCTCATGATGTTAATCCGCGCGAAACTCTTCCCCTCGAACGCCTCGGTGTACTTCTCGACTAAGTCTTTACAGTTTTCGAAATGGTTCACGCCTTCGTTTCGGTAGCACTCTCGCAGACGTTCTCGGATCAGTTTCGCTTTTTCGACGTCGATCATGCGCTCTCGAGTGTCGTGTTCTCTCTGTTGGACGAACGCGACTGGGTCTTCGTACGGGTTCGATTTGTCGAAAGATGCAGGAGGGGAGGAAGGGAAAGACGCGGCTTCACCGGCGAATGCTTTTGTTGTTGTTGTTGTTTGTGGCATTCGTTGTTGTTGTTGTTGTTGTTCTGTGTTCTGATGCGCTCGGTGTTGTGAAGTTTCCACTCGGTTCATAATATACTAAATAATAACGATACTAACGATAATAATAATGATTCATCATATCAATGAATGCAAAAGTTACAAAGCTAACTCACCTAAGAACACCTTCCCATCCGCACCCGCGCTGGCTAATACGGGTTCAAACGGATGAAACGCGACGGATAAACAACTGCCTTTGTGACCGGGAAGTTTGTATTTAATCTTGCCGGTTTTTTGGTCCCAGACGAAGACGTTGCCGCACGCTGAACCGGACGAGACGTACGTTGGTTTCGAGGACACGTTCGCTGAAATTGAAGGAGAACTCGCGCAACACTTGATCACGCGCTTTTCGAAATCGGTTTGGACGCCTTTGTACGTCATTTCGACTCTCGCGTCGGCGTTTTCTCGGAAAGGTTTTAAATCGAACAAGTTACACTTGCCGTCCATCCCAACCGAGGCGAGTTCGAATCCGTCTGGATACGAGTACGCGAGACCAGTGACGATATCCTCGTGTCCCTCTTTCATCGTCAACGCCGTCATTTTCGTATCTAAACACAACACATCATTCTTCACTCGCGCTCGAACTTCCTCGTTCGTGGTTTCTTGAAAACTCGTCGCGTATCGTAAATCCCAGGTTCTCACGATCCCGTCCGCCCCGGACGTGGCGCATTCTAACCCATCTTGCCTGAACGCGCACGACACGACTGGATACTTGTGCTTCAACTGCATCACCTCTTTCTTCGCCACTCTCGCGTCGAAAACTTTCGAAAACCCGTCGTCCGAGGCGGAGACGATTAAACTCGTCCCTCGTTCGTTCGCGCTCACGCAGTTTATCGCTCTCGAGTGACTCTTATCGTACTTCTTCACCTGCTCTGCGTATTCCACGTCCCAGACGCGTATCGATTTATCCGCGCTCGCAGAAGCGATCGAAAATTGATCGGAGAGGAATGCCAGCGAAAGAACCGCGTTTTTATGTCCTCTTAAAATGAATCGGTTTTCGATGTTGTTCTTCTTCTTCTTTGATTTTTTCTCTTCTTCTTCTTCATCTTCATCCTCATCCTCATCATCAAAATCATACGACCACAACCGAACGCACGCATCGCTCCCTGCCGTCGCGATGAACTTCCCGTCCGCGCTAAACTTCACGTCGTTCACCGCACCCGCGTGTCCTTCGAGTAAAACAATCGGCGCTTCAAGAGACGACGTCGTCCGCCTTCGGCTCACGCCTTCTTTCCTCGGATGTGTCAAAGTCTTTCGTTTCTTCGTCGTCTCAACAATTGCACCGTTACCATCTTCTTCTTCTTCTTCTCCCTCTGTTTTCGTCGTCGTCGTCGTTTCAGGAGGAGGAGGCGTCTTCGATCGCGTTTTGCGTTTCTTCGTTTCTGCTGGTGGTGGTGTTCGTGCCTTCGTCGTCTTTGTCGTCTTCTTCTTCGGTGGCATGATGTTGTTGTTGTTGTTGTTGTTTCGCAATCAAAAATGACGAATTTTTTCTTTCGTTTGTTTTCTTTCGCAAAGGAACGCAAGACTCAAAACTCTCCACTCTTTCCATAACACGCGAAGGGGCTTTCTTTAACGGCTTTAAGAAGAAGAAGCGTCTGACAGAGAGGATTTGAAAAGAGAAGAAAAAGAGGAGGCGCGTTTGAACAATACACGAAGAAGGCAGAGAGTTTCGGTGACACCGCTTTAAAGGAAGAACAAAAGGAAGCAGAGAAACGCGTTTCCTCGGTGTTTTCGTTCTCTCGTTGTTTTGTCGGTTCGCAGGCAAAAGCACAAATGCAGGGGAAGAAAAACAATCGAAAGAAGAAGAAGAACACGAACAACGCTACGAATACCGATGCTTCTCGCAGCAGCAATGCGAAGAATAATGCCTCCTCCGTGTCGTCGGACGACATGACAATCCTCCGAGAGCAATTACACAGAGTCAATTTAACGTTAAAAGACGTCTCCGCGGACGGGAACTGTTTCTTTCGAGCGATATGCGACCAGAGAGATGGGTCGGAGATTCACCACTTGGACGTGAGAGAGGAGGTGTGCGAGTACATGGAAAAACACGAGGAGGACTTCCGGCCGTTCGTCGAGGACGACGAGGAGTGGTCCGTGTATTTAGCGCGAATGAGGAAAGATGGGTCGTGGGCCGGGAACATGGAAGTGCAAGCGTGCGCGAGATTGTTGAAAATGCGGATATGCGTGCATCGAGCGGGGCAGCCGCGGTGGGTGTTGTCGCCGTATTTCGGCGAGAGTGGGAGTAGTAGTAGCGGCGGCGGCGAGAAGAAAATGAGAAATAAGGACTCGTCGGTGAGAGAGGAAATCATGGACGAGGATTGCGCGTATCATTTAGCTTACGACGCGGATCGAGGGTGCGAACATTACAATAGCGCGAGGATGGTTGGGACCGCGGATTCGGATTTTCCAGGCGGGCCGATTTCGTTGCGGTTGATCACGGACGCGGAGAGCGAGATTTTTGAGATTGCACAGAAGACCGGGTTCGCGAGAGATATCGGGAGAGTTCGAAGACATTTGAAGAAGGCGATAGAGGAAGGGAGAAAGATGGAGAGTATGAGTCACGATGAAGTCATCGAGTTTGCGTGCGAGAGTTTGACGGAGGAATTAGAAAAGGAGAGGAAAGAGAGGGAGAGTTTGTCCTTCCGCCGTAAAGGAGGAGAAATCGAGGACGAAAACGAAAAAAGGCTCGACGACAAAAATGCGCAACTAAACGCAGACGAAGACGATTATGGCGGCGGCGGTGGATGGGAGCGAGCGAAAACTAAACGCGAAAAAAGGAGAGGGAAGAGTAAGAGTCTTTTGGCGGAAGAATACGAAGCGCTCACGCTGTAAAGTTTACGAGAGCGACACTCATCCCCGACGACGAATAGAAGAAACGTAGCAGAAATGAACATTAGACATTGCGATAATGTAATAAATAACACGGAGAAGCGGCAATAAAAATACAGGCGACCTCATTTATTTTCAATTTGTCTACTCGCTACGGCTTCGATGGCTTCTACGGCTCTCGAAATTTCCTCCTCGGTCGTGTGTCTTCCCACGGACAATCTCAAAGTACCTCTGGCTAAACTTTCTTCTAAACGCATGGCGAGTAAGACGCCGGAGATTGCGCCTCCGCCGTCTTCGCTCGAGTGACAAGCGGCGCCAGCGCTGGCGGCCAATTGATCTTTTAATTCTACTAACAACGCGCCTGCGTTGACACCTTTAATGGCGACGGAAAGCGTGTTCGGTAAACGTTTCGCGTCGTCTTTCGGCCCATTGGCGAACACTCGATCGCCGATTTTTGTCGAAGCTTTTAATTTTTCGAAAAGCAAGTCGCGCATACGTTTCGTATGCGCCACAAACGCGTCAAACTCTTCGTCCGCAATTTCGCACGCTTTCCCTAAGCCGACGATGTGAAGGACATTTTCCGTGCCCGCGCGTTTCCCGCCTTCTTGTCCGCCGCCTTTTAAAAACGATCTGTACGGGTCAACGTTACCACCATTACTAATGATCTCTTTCGTTCTTTCAGAAAGAAAACTTTCCCGCAAAAATAGAGCCGCGATGCCTTTCGGCGCGCCAATTTTGTGTCCCACGATGGTAATCGCGTCCACGTTCAAATCATCCGCATTCAACTTCACCTTCCCGAACGACTGCGCGGCGTCCGTATGCACCAAAATTTTCGGATTCGTTGCTTTCGCTGAATCTGCGAACGCTCTCACCGGTTGCACAGCGCCCGTTTCGTTGTTCGCTTGCATAATCGTCACGCAACACACTCTGTCGCGAAACTCCGCCAACTGTTTCTCGAACGCCTCGACGTCCGCCGCGCCTTCCTCGTTTACCGGCACTAACGAGTACGTCAATCGCTTCGCCTTTCGCTCGCTCTCTAAATACACGAGAACGGCTGGATGTTCCACCGCGGTTGAAATTACGTGCGGAAGAACACGCGTTGCTTCATCAGACGACGCGGAAGAATTGAACAAGTCGCAGGCGATATCTATCGCTCGGTTATCGCTTTCAGTGCCACAACTGGTAAACACAATTTCCTTCTTTCCATTTGTCGCGCCTAAAGCATTTCTCACTCTCTCTCGACTTACATCGATGGCTATAGAACACGGCACGGCGTACGCGTGAATCGAGGACGGATTGCCAAAATGCGTGCGCATGAATGGGAGCATCTCGTCGCACACTTCCGGGAAAATAGGCGTCGTCGCGTTGTAATCCAAATAGACGCACGTTGGAATCATGCATTTGAGAGGGGTGGCCAGAAGAGACTTCTTCCTCTCCATTTTGGACGACGATTCAGACGACGCGACGATAGTACTGCTCGTCTTTTGCGTTCTGCGAAAGTTGCTTTTTCGATGATGGTGGTGGAAAGCAGACGACGGTGATGTTGATGTTGAAAAGCACAACCGCATGCTTTTTTTTTTGACGGCACACGGAAGATTTTTGCATGAAAATTTTACACACACACACGCTCAAGTTGTTTACAAAGGGCTACGTACAATCTTCTTACACACTGCTAATTAAAGTTAAAACCACCGGCTCTTCTTTGTCTTCTTCTCCTCCTCGTCTGTTTTTTTCCTTCTCACTTCGCCGAAATCGTCGACGCTGACGTCGTACTCCTCGTCTTCGCTTCCGAATCCTCTGAATATTTTATACGAAGTCCACGCCAATCGAGGTTTCTCGCCGAGTTGTAACCACGCGTCTCGGATTCGTTTTTTCATTCTGCCGACTAATGATTTACCTTTTAACGCTTCGTTCGGGTCGAGGCCTAATCGGCCGTAGCGTTCTTCGCCTCGGCGGATCATTTGGTTGGCGACGTCGAAAGGATCATCGACTCGCGCGGAGCCGGACATCATGGAGGCGACGGAAGTGCGTTCGCATTTCGACATCGCGTATTCTAAAATTGGGAGGTTGTTTTCTTTGACAAAGTGAATGCAATCGACTGGGCAGGATTCGATGGCGATGTTTATGTCTTCTTCTTCGTCGTCCCATTGGGCGAAAACGCGAGCGCGGCCGAATTGATCATCCATGGCGAACGTTTTCGGCGCCGAGTGGCAGCACTGTTTGCATCCGATGCATTGACACTCGTTTACGAATACCGCGCGCGGGTACCCGATCGCGGGATCTTTGCCTTTGAATTCCGAGAGAGGTTCGCCGGTGTACCCGCCTCCTTCATCGTCTTCTTCGTCCGCGGCGCCTCGTTTCATAAACTCTTGCGTCATGCGTTCCAGCTCTTTCATCTCCG